>Ga0209345_10000285_pt1 | contig 66489 bp, 51 predicted proteins | sample Cruoilmetagenom7_FD_187294 | JGI IMG/M metagenome (GOLD analysis project Ga0209345, IMG submission 187294) | Oil polluted marine microbial communities from Coal Oil Point, Santa Barbara, California, USA - Sample 7 (SPAdes) (version 2) | ecosystem: Environmental > Aquatic > Marine > Oil seeps ... | reverse complement strand
GATACGGGTAATATTCGGGTATTGGGTACCGACGCAGTCGCCGAGCCACTGTCAGTTCAGTCCAGTGTCGGTTATATGCCGCAGCGCTTCGGTCTCTATGAAGATCTCAGTGTGCAGGAAAACCTTGACCTCTATGCCGACTTACAAGGTGTTCCGAAGGCCGGGCGCCTGGCCCGTTATACAGACTTGATGCAGATGACCGGTCTGAGCCCCTTTACCCGGCGGTTGGTGGGTCACCTCTCCGGAGGAATGAAACAAAAGCTGGGTCTGGCCTGCACACTCGTACGTTCGCCACGATTGCTTTTGCTCGATGAACCCACAGTTGGCGTCGACCCTGTGTCGCGCCGTGAGCTATGGCAGATTGTGTATCGTCAGGTGCAGGACGCAGGCATGAGCGTGTTACTGAGTACCGCCTATCTGGATGAAGCCGAGCGCTGTGATGAAGTAGTACTGATTCACGAGGGCAAACTGTTAGGGCAGGGTGAGCCGAAAGAATTCAGCCATGCGGTAGCCGGGCGCACCTTTAAAGTGACCGTCAGCGGACTGAAACACCGACGCTTACAGGAACAGCTGAGCCGGGCGCCCGGCGTACTGGATGCGCTAATTGATGGCGAGGCTGTGCGCCTGGTGATGACAAGCGCTCAGGCACCCTCGCCGGAAGAGCTTTTGCCAGGGCAGGCAGATGTTCACATCGCACCAGTGGAACCGCGTTTTGAAGATGCTTTTATTGCGCAGCTGAAAACCCGCCGGCCTGAGTCTGAAGAAACTCTTTCGCTAAAGCTGCAGATACAAGCCAGCGATGGAGATGAGGTCATCCGGGTAAATAAGCTGCAACGCCGTTTTGGTGATTTTATGGCGGTGAATAATGTGAGTTTCAGCGTTCGCCGGGGGGAAATTTTCGGCCTTCTGGGAGCGAACGGCGCCGGTAAATCAACCACATTCCGTATGCTCTGTGGACTATTGCCGGCCAGTGGTGGCGAACTGGCAGTAGCGGGGCACGACCTCCGTCGCGCAGCTGCCAGAGCAAGAAGCCGTATTGGCTATATGGCACAGAAGTTTTCACTTTATACCAACCTTTCGGTGATGCAGAACCTTCGTTTTTTCTCCAGCGCTTATGGCCTGCGAGGGACACAACAGAAAGCACGTATTGACTGGGCATTGACTACATTCGAGCTGGAGCCATTCCATAATGCCAATGCCGGGGATTTGCCGTTGGGCTATAAACAGCGCCTCTCCTTTGCTGCGGCGCTGATGCACGAACCCGAAATCCTGTTTCTCGACGAACCCACTTCCGGGGTTGATCCGCTCGCACGGCGGGAATTCTGGGCCCGTACCAACGCATTGGCAGAAGCCGGTGTCACGGTTCTGGTCACGACACATTTTATGGAAGAAGCCAATTATTGCGACCGGCTGGTGATCATGGCCGAGGGCGAAGTGCTGGCCGCGGGAACACCTCTTGAGATGAAAACCCAGGCACGAACGGCAGAACACCCCGACCCGAGTATGGAGGATGCCTTTATTCAATTGATTGAGCAGCGCCAGCAGAATCCGGGGATAACAAGATGACATCGCTTGCCGGAATGCGCCTGTGGGCGATGATTCGTAAAGAGAGCCTGCAGGTCCTGCGTGATCCGTCGAGCATTGCCATAGCCTTCATTATGCCTGTGGTACTACTCTTTCTTTTTGGCTATGGCGTCTCGCTGGACGCAAAACATATACCGGTGGGTATCGTTATTGAACAACCGGATACGACAACCCAGTCCCTGGCCGGGGCTTTTGAGCGTTCCGAGTTTTTTCGCCCCCAGTACTTTGCTGTCATCCATACAGCTCAGCAGGCACTGAAGGAACGCAGGATCGACGGCATTGTATGGCTGCGCAATAACTTTTCCGCCCGGTTATTGTCTGGTGATGAAGCGCCCATCGGCGTCATCGTCAACGGCGTGGACTCCAATCAGGCCAATATCACCCAGAGTTACATCCAGGGAACCTGGCAGGCATGGCTCAGCCACTATGCTGAAAGCCGTGGCAAGACACTGCAGATGCCGGTGAGCCTGGAACAGCGTGTTTGGTTCAATGCAGCCTTATCCAGCCGTATGTTTCTGGTGCCGGGTTTGATCGCTATCATCATGACCCTGATTGGTTCGCTGCTTACAGCCATGGTGGTAGCACGTGAATGGGAGCGTGGCACCATGGAGGCACTTATGGTAACTCCGCTACACCGGCTCGAGATACTGGCAGGGAAACTGATCCCTTATTTTGTGCTGGGCATGGGTGGAATGCTATTCAGTGTAGCCTTGGCCGTCTGGCAGTTCGATGTGCCTTTGCTTGGGTCCTTCTGGGTACTGATGCTCAGCTCGGCGCTGTTCATGTTGGTGGCACTGGCGATAGGCCTGCTGATTTCCATCGTCTCGAAAAATCAGTTCGTAGCAGGGCAGTTGGCCATAATTGTCACGTTTCTGCCGGCCTTTATCCTGTCTGGTTTTCTGTTCGACATTAATACAATGCCAGGCTGGATACAGCTCATCACTCATTTAGTGCCGGCACGCTATTTCGTAGCCATCCTGCAAACCCTGTTTCTCGCGGGCGATGTGTGGCCGGTGGTACTGGCCAACATGGGCGCACTGCTTATTATGTCGTTGTTCTTTTTCACGCTGGTGTGGCGAAACTTCCGCAAGCGGCTGGAGTAAGGCATGTACCCAAGACAGATTTTTGCTCTGGCCATCAAAGAGTTTCTGGCTCTTCTGCGCGACAAACGCAGTCGCTTTGTCATCATCGGCCCGCCTTTGGCACAATTGCTTGTGTTTGGTTTTGCCGCGACCTACGACCTTAATAATGTGGCAGTGGCAATCTATAACGAGGATCGGGGAGGGGCGGCTCGGGAATTGGTCAGCCGTATAGAAGGCTCGCCAAATTTTGAGGTTGTTGCGTACATCGACCATGATAGCGAAGTTGCACCGCTCATCAATAACCGGGATGTTCTCGTAGTACTGCACATTGGCCAGAATTTCAGTGCCGACCTGGTAAAAGGTACAACGACACCCCTGCAAGTAATACTGGATGGCCGCAATTCCAACACTGCAATGATCGCCATGAACTACCTGCGCAATATCGTACAGGATTACAACCTTGGTTGGCTGGCATCACAGGGTGAAAGTGGCCTGCAGGTAACCCTGCAAACGCGAGCCTGGTATAACGAAAACCTGCAGTCACGCTGGTTTATCGTGCCCGGCATTGTCGGCCTGCTTACTCTGGTCGTTACACTTCTGGTGACGGCTCTGTCCGTAGCGCGTGAACGCGAAAGCGGTACCTTCGACCAGCTACTGGTAACGCCTCTCCGGCCGGTGGAAATTCTCATCGGCAAGGCCATTCCCGGTATTGTCATCGGCTTGTTGGAAGCCACGCTGATCATTGTATTGATGGGTATTCTATTCGATATTCCGTTACGCGGAAGCCTGGGAGCGCTTTACCTCGGTATTGCCTTGTTCCTGCTATCTGCGGTGGGAGTGGGCCTGATGATCTCGGCCATTTCGGTTACTCAGCAGCAGGCTGTGTTGGGTGCTTTTTTATTTCTGGTTCCTGCCGTTATCCTTTCCGGGTTTTCCACTCCAATCGCCAATATGCCAGAAGTGGTCCAGTGGTTGACGTACCTTGATCCGTTGCGGTATTTCCTGGTGATCGTACGCGGCGTCACTCTGGAAGGTAATGGGTATGCGTTACTGATCAACCAATACTGGCCCATGGCCGTGATTGGCGTGGTGACGCTGACACTGGCTGGCTGGTTGTTCAGGCACCGGATGTATTGAAAGGCAGATACGCAGCCCGCTTTGAAATTTGCGGGCTGCATGACCTGTATCAGGCTTTCGGGTAATTCTGAGGAAACAGTTCACGCCTGGCCGCTTCATCACGTTCCGTTTTGAAATCCAGGTCCTTACCTACTTCCCGAGCCTTTGCAGCGGCGGGGCGGCTGTTAATGCTGTCGAACCAGCGCTGCAGATTCGGGAAATTTGCCATCGCTTCCGCACCCAGAATAAAGGGCCCTTTGTCGATCCATCCCCAAGCCGAGATATCCGCAATACTGAAGCTATCGCCAACCAGGAACTCACGGTTTTCCAGATGCTTATCAAGCACCTCGTAATGACGCTCTGTTTCCCGCTCGTAGCGATTGATCGCATATTCAAGCTTTTCTGGTGCGAAGTGTTTGAAATGAACGGCCTGGCCAGAATAGGGGCCGACGCCGCTGGAAATGAACATCATCCATGACAGGAGTTCGGCGCGATCCTGAGGCGTGCCAGCCAGCTGGCCGGATTTCTCAGCCAGATAAAGCAAAATGGCGGTGGAATCGAAAACCCGAACGCCATTATCGTCAATGGCAGGCACCTTTCCGTTGGGATTGATACTGCGAAACGCAGGTAAATGCTGCTCGCCTTTCAGCGTGTCGACCGGTACCAACTCATAAGGCAAGCCGGTTTCCTCCAGGTAAAATGCAACCTTCAATGGATTCGGTGTCGGATGGAAAAATAATTTGATCATATGCTTGCCTCCCATGTTTTTGAATGATCATTCAAACACTTCTTGAGCGTTCATTCAAGTTGATTGCCATCAACTCCGGGCTTTTATTTTAGAAACGATCGGTCTAATATATCTGACATGGAAACCAAACAGCAGACACGCCCACGCCGTGGGAGACCCCCGAAACACCGTGAAGATCTTATCAACACGCGTGAATTGCTATTGCGTGGCGGGCTGGAGGTACTGACAGAAAAGGGCTTTACCGGAACAGGGATAGATGAAATTCTCGGCCGGGTGGGGGTTCCAAAAGGGTCTTTCTATCACTACTTCAAAAGCAAAGAAGCCTTCGGTCTTGACCTGATAGACCACTATGGCCGTTTCTTTGCTCATAAACTTGACCAGCATCTTCTCAACACTGAGCTTTCGCCACTCCGCAGATTGTGCGCCTTCGTTGAGGATGCAACGGCCGGTATGGCCCGCTTCGACTACCGGCGTGGTTGCCTGATCGGCAACCTGGGCCAGGAGATGGGGTCTTTGCCAGAAAGTTTCCGTGAACGGTTAAGAGCTACATTTGAAGACTGGCAGAACCGCTTCGCCCGATGCCTTGAAGAAGCAAAGAAAGCCGGCGAATTATCAGAAACAGTTGATACAAAACGCACAGCTGAATTCTTCTGGATTGGCTGGGAAGGGGCCGTGTTGCGTGCAAAACTGGATCAATCTGATACGGCACTTAATGTATTTGCCGACAGTTTTTTTGCCAGCCTGCCAACACAATAAATTTTTTATCTTTTAATAGACGATCAGTCTAAATTGGGAGAGAAGGTTATGTTCAGAGGAATATTGATTGAAAAGAACGACGACCAGTACGGTGCTTCGATCAAAGAAATAGATGAGGCGCAATTGCCGGAGGGTAATGTAAAGGTTCAAGTCACCCATTCAACGCTCAACTACAAAGACGCACTGGCAATTACTGGCAAAGGCGCCGTGGTACGAAAATTTCCTATGGTTCCGGGTATTGACCTGGCCGGCGTGGTAGAAGAAAGCTCTCACCCCGATTATAAACCTGGAGACAATGTTTTACTGAATGGCTGGGGCGTAGGCGAGGGCCACTGGGGTGGTCTTGCACAGAAAGCGCGCCTGAATGGAGATTGGCTGATCCCTCTGCCGGAACAGTTCACACCAGCCCAGGCTATGGCCATTGGCACGGCCGGTTACACGGCAATGTTATGTGTACTCGCGCTAGAGCGCCATGGAGTAAAACCTTCTGATGGCGACATTCTGGTTACAGGGGCTACCGGGGGCGTTGGCAGTGTTGCTGTAGCTGCCCTGAAAAAACTTGGCTATTCCGTGGTCGCGGTTACCGGGAGCTCTCAGGATGCGGATTATCTGAAGCATCTTGGCGCAACGGAAATACTGGATCGCTCAGAATTCTCTCAGCCAGGTAAGCCATTAGGCAAAGCCCGCTGGGCTGGTGCTGTAGATGTTGCCGGGGGACACGTACTGGCAAATATCTGCGCCACCATGAAATACCGAGGCGTTGTTACCGCATGCGGCCTGGCTGCAGGCATGGAGTTTCCGGCCACTGTTGCGCCGTTCATTCTGCGGGGTGTCACCCTGGCCGGCATCGATAGCGTAATGTGCCCACGGCCGGACAGGCTTGAAGCCTGGCAGCGCCTGGCTACAGATCTGGATCTTGAGAAGCTGGGCCAGATAGGCTCCGAGATCGGACTCAATGACGTTATTTCCTCCGCAGAGAAGCTTCTGAACGGGGAAATCCGGGGTAGGGTTGTTGTGGATGTGAACAGATAACCAGTGAAGGCCAGTGTGCTGACAGCACACCCAAAATATTCCTGAGGAGATCGTTATGAAATCAGATAAACCGCAATCAATCAGCCGCTTTCCCGTTCCAGGTCTGGATGAAATGCCCGAGGATATTCGTGCAAGAATCGAAGCAGTGCAGGAAAAATCCGGGTTTATTCCAAACGTTTTTCTGGTGCTCGCCCACCGGCCCGATGAGTTCCGCGCTTTCTTTGCGTACCACGATGCGCTGATGGAAAAACCTGGGAACCTGACCAAGGCTGAACGGGAGATGATAGTCGTCGCCACCAGCAGTGCTAACCAGTGTCAGTATTGCGTGATTGCCCATGGCGCCATACTTCGAGTGCGCGCAAAGAATCCGCTAATCGCTGATCAGGTAGCCACAAACTACCGGAAAGCCGAAATCACCGAGAAACAGAAAGTCATGCTGGATTTTGCCATGAAGGTTTCCCGACAGGCAGAGTTTGTAGGCGAGCAAGACTTCGAGGTGCTGAAATCAAACGGCTTTGATGAAGAGGATATCTGGGATATCGCCGGGATTTCAGCGTTCTTCGGACTGTCCAACCGAATGGCCAATGTGACAAATATGGTGCCAAACCCTGAGTTCTACTCAATCGGCCGATAGAGCGGGAAGACCCCTTATTCGCGAAGGCGGTTGGCCGGTCGGGATTGCATAGTAATCCCGACCGGGATTAATTGCTCGCGCTCCAGGAGTCCACAGGGGTATACACGAACGTGCTCACGTTCGACGGAGCATATTTCTTGGAAGGTGTAGATTTTCATTGATCTGTAGATCAGTTTTTAAGTTCCTGAAACTATCTAAATCCTGGGATACCAGATCCATTTGGTTACGTTTCGCTCGGGAAGCGTGCTCTGCCAGATTAACCCTAATGATTCAGCTCATATATTGAATGTCGGCTAGCCCCTTTTTTCATTTGGAAGGCTTTGATGACCTAAATGATTAGCTTATGCAACAGACATCATTCGATATGATAGCTAAGATGATGGTGTCATAGACGACGAACAAACCTGACAAAGTGTTTATAGGGTGAATCGGAGGCAACCATCTAAAGACCGTGACCTGCCAAGCTCTTGCCACCTAATCTGTCAGCTCTCATTAATGGCCAGTTTTAAACCATCTTAAACACTTTTTTTCAGGGAAGGTTTTGGGGAAAGTGGCACTGGAAATTACGCTGTTTGAATGCATCATGCACAAGGCCGTTCAAATAGAACTCTAAGGAGGGAGTATGATCAGCGAAATCAAAATCAACCCACCGCTTGCGACCTACTATACCCTCGCAAAACTCAGTGATCTTCGCCATATCAACTTCGTTTTTGGAGCCAATGGCACTGGCAAAACCACTATCAGCCGTGTGATTGCTCAAGTTGATGGGTATCGTCATTGCGAACTAGTATGGCGGGGCGGTGCTTCACTAGAGACGATGATTTATAACCACGATTTTATCGATCGAAATTTTAACCAAGGTAATCCGCTACACGGAGTTTTCACCCTCGGTGAAAATCAAGTCGAGGCAGAACATGAGATTGCTCAACTGCTACCGAAAATAGAAAAGATTGAAGGAAAAATAGACAGCATAAACATTCAGCTCAATGGAGATGCAGGTCAATCAGGTAAACGGAAAAAGCTGGCCGATCTCGAACCCGAGTTACGTGAAAGATGTTGGAAGCAGAAACAGCGTTACGACGATTTTTTTCAGGAAGCGTTTGCTGGTGTTCGAAACAAGGCGGAAAGCTTCAAGCAAAAAGTATTGCAGGAAGCGACCTCCAATGATTCTGAGTTGCTTTCGCTCGACGAGCTAAAAGACAAAGCAGGGACGGTGTTTTCTGATAGCTTAGAGAGAGTGCCGGTGCTTCCGACTCTGGCGGCGGCCCCCCTTGTAGAAACGGAATCCCATGGATTATTGCAGAAAGCAATCATCGGCAATCAGGACATCGACATTGCTGCTTTGATCGATCGTCTTGGAAACAGTGATTGGGTAAAACAGGGTTTGAAGTATCACGAGCAGGCCCCTGATACCTGTCCCTTTTGCCAACAACCAACGGATGATCACTTCGCAGAGAGGCTTCGATCATTCTTTAGCAAAGCTTACGATGATGACATTCAGGCGCTGACCACCCTTCAAAGCCAATATCGGCGTGAGAGCGAACAATTGGGCGCTACGATCTCGCGAGCGGCTGAGGGGAATAACCCTTTCCTGAAAACAGAGCTGTTTACTGCTGAAGCAGAAGCCCTCATGGAGAGACTGAAGGGAAATTGCGCGCTTCTTGAGAATAAGCTGGTGGAACCAAGCCGAAGAGTGGAACTAGAGCCAATAACACCGATGCTCGAAAAGCTGCAGGCGATGGTTTCAGAGGCAAATCTGGCTACGTCAAGCCATAACCAAACGGTCGCCAACATTGCGACGGAAAAGCAGATCTTAACGGCACAGATTTGGTGCTTTGTGGTTAATGAGTTGGCCGATGATCTGTCACGCTATCACCAGAAAAAAGACCAGCTGAGTCAAACAATTCAAGGAATGGAAAGAAGCCTGGAAGAGAAAGGGCGAGAGCTAAGGGAACTCGCAGAAAAGGTCAAGAAGCTGGAGAAGCAAACGACGTCAATTCAGCCTACCATCGCCGCCATCAATGATTTGTTGAGGCAATTTGGTTTTAATTCGTTTCATCTAGGCGAATCTGACGATGGCAAGCATTATCGAATTGTCCGCGAAAATGGTGAAGATGCCAGTCGTTCATTGAGTGAGGGCGAAAAGACCTTTGTTACCTTTTTGTATTTCTATTACTTGATCAAAGGCGCTCAAAGCCCCTCTGGGATAACGTCTAACAGGGTTGTGGTCTTTGATGATCCAATATCCTCCCTGGACAGCGATATCCTGTATATCGTCAGTAGCCTTATCAAGGGAGTCATGGAAGAAGTAAGAAGTCAGACAGGCCAGATCAAGCAAGTGTTCTTGCTCACCCACAATGTCTACTTTCACAAGGAGCTCACTTTTCACCCGCGCAGATCAGATGGTCGTGCGCTTAGTGAAGAGAGCTTCTGGCTGGTGAAGAAACTCCAGCACGGATCTGTTGTTGAGCGCTGTGAAACGAATCCAATTCGCTCTGCCTATGAACTGCTCTGGGAAGATGTAAAGTCTGTAAACCTATCGAGTATTAGCCTTCAGAATACATTGCGTCGGATCCTTGAGAACTACTTCACGATGTGGGGCGGAATGAGCAAAGACGAAATCTGTGCGCTTTTTGATGGGCGAGACAAGTTGATTTGTCAGTCACTATTCTCATGGGTCAATGATGGCTCTCATTCAATCCATGACGATCTTTACATTAATCAAGGCGAACAGACCAATGAAACTTATTTGCGAGTATTCCGGAAGATCTTTGAAAAGGCCAGCCAGCTTGGTCACTATCAAATGATGGCAGGCGAGCAGCCTGCCTTGGCCGAGAGAGCGTAAATGGCAGTCCAGCACGGAATTTGGAATCTATTGCGTTGTATATGACTGAATAATAACTAATCGAAATTGTTGTTAGGGAAGGGGTATGTCTGACCAAGATACGTCAAAAATAAAAATCCACACCACCTTGGTGGAAAAGATCAACTTTGCCTGTCATCAAAGTGCATTCGGCGTACTGCGCGAATTTCAGGTAGAGAACCTGGATGAAGAACACACTCTTTCAGACCTAACGGTGAGTTTGGAGGCGTCCCCAGCCTTTGTGAAGTCCAAGACCTGGACGTTGGATCGGTTAGCAGCGGGTGGTCTGCTGGCCATAAAGGATCGTGATTTGGAATTGGACGGAGGTTTCCTGCTCGGTCTAACCGAATCGATGCGTGGGATGGTGACGATTCGAGTCCGCCAGGGTGAACAATGCTTGGCCGAATGTGCGATTCCAGTGGAGTTGTTGGCTCATAACGAGTGGGGCGGTGCGACCTACATCCCCGAATTGCTGGCCGCTTTTTGCACGCCGAACGATCCGACGGTGGATCGGTTGTTGGGACAGGCCAGTCAGATTCTTCGTAAGGCAGGCAAGTCCGGCAGTATCAACGGCTATGAATCCGGAAGCCGAGAGCAAGTGTGGTTGATGGCATCGGCTATTTATTCTGCCATCGTGAAAATGCAGGTGGGGTATGCACTGCCCCCGGCCAGCTTCGAGAGCAATGGCCAGAAGATTCGCTTGCCCAGCCAAATTGAAAGCGCGAAAGTGGCGACCTGCTTGGATACCACTTTGTTGTTTGCGGCCGCTCTGGAACAGGCCCAACTGAACCCATTAGTGATTCTTACTCGCGGGCATGCACTGGTCGGTCTATGGCTGGATAAGGAAGACCTTTCCAGTGTGGTGGTCGATGAGGCGGAAACCCTGCGTCAGCGCATTCCCCTGAAAGAGCTGATTCTAATTGAATCCACCTTCCTGACCAATCACCCCGCACCTCCATTCTCCCAGGCGGTGAAGGACGGAAATAAGCAGGTAGCACTGGACAAGGACAGCGAATTTGTTGCCGCCATTGATATTCGCCGGGCTCGGGCACATCGCATTAATCCGATTGGCCTTAAGACACAGGTTGCAGGGGGGCGCGAATCTGCGGATTTGGTGGAGGTCATCGAGCCTGGGTTGGAGGAGGCTCCGCAAGATTTGCCCTCAGCAAATGTGCATGTGGAAGCGGATTTGCCAGACGATACGCCGGGCGGTCGTCTGGAGCGTTGGCAGCGCAAGCTTCTAGATCTGTCCGCCCGCAACCCTCTGCTGAACCAGAAGCCTAGTAAGAGCAATTTGACGCTGGTGTGTGATGATCCTGGCGCGCTAGAGGATGTCTTGGCCACGGGAGCTCGGATTTCCATTGCGCCCTTTCCGCAATTAAAGACTCAGGATCAGGATTCGGATATTCACCGGCAGCGTACCGGCGAAGAGCTAAGAGAAGTATATGCCCGTGATGCGCTTGCCAAGAAACAAGTGTTGGTGGAGCTCACACAGGAAGATCTGGACAAGCGAGCGGTGGAGATTTACCGCAAAGCGCAAACATCGCTGAAAGAGGGTGGTTCCAATACTCTGTTCTTGGCGGTGGGTTTTCTTTTGTGGAAACCCAAGGACAAAGATAACCGTCGCTATCGGGCACCGCTCATTTTGCTTCCTGTGTCTTTGGAAAGGAAATCTGTGCGCAGTGGTGTGAAGATGGTGGCCAACGACGATGAGCCCCGCTTCAACACCACCTTGCTGGAGTTGTTGAAAAAGGATTTCGGTATAGAAATCCATGGTCTTAGCGGTGCCTTGCCGGAAGATGAAAGTGGTGTAGACGTTTCCGGTATCTGGAATCGAGTACGCCATGCCATCAAGGAGGTGCCAGGCTTTGAGGTAGTGGAAGACGTGGTGCTTGGCCATTTCTCCTTCGCCAAGTATCTGATGTGGAAAGATCTGGTCGATCGGTCTGAGGCGCTTAAAGAGAGCCCGGTAGTGCGCCATTTGCTGGACACGCCTCGTGAGGCATACGAGAGCGACATTCGCTTTGTTGACCCGAAAGACATTGATCGTGAATACGCCCCCGCAGATCTACTGACACCTTTGCCGGCAGACTCTTCTCAAATGGCGGCTATTGCTACGGCAGATCGAGGCAAGGATTTTGTGATCATTGGCCCGCCCGGTACCGGTAAGAGCCAGACCATCGGCAACTTGATTGCGCACATGTTGGGCAAAGGCAAGAAAGTACTATTCGTATCCGAAAAAACCGCAGCGCTCGAAGTTGTTCATCGGCGTCTGAAGGATATTGGTCTGGGACAGTTTTGTCTTGAGCTCCACTCTAACAAGGCAAAAAAAGCAGATGTGCTGGATCAGCTACGGACATCTTGGAGCAGCGCTTCCCAGTCTACTGTTAGTGACTGGAAGGCTGAGGGGGAACGACTTAAAGCGTTGCGTGATCGCTTAAACCGGGTTGTGAATGCGTTACATCGACGCTATCGCAACGGGTTAACGGCACACTATGCAATTGGTGTGAAGGTTCGTGATGCAGACCTGGCAGCTAAGGTAAAGCTGAGTTGGCCGAATGCTGCTTATCATGATGAGACGCAACTTGAGAAGTTGCGTGAAATGGCCCAGCTGTTAGCTGTTCAGGCAAAGGCAGTTGGTAACCTGGTTGACCACCCTCTGAGCGTGATCAGTAATTTTGAGTGGCGCCCTCAGTGGGAAGAAGAAGTCGTGGCAGCGGCGCGCACCTTGAAGGCAAGGGGGGCGCAATTGGGCGAAAAATTGGTAGTCCTTGAGAAAGCCTTGGGCATCGAGCTGGGGGTGGTGAGCCTTTCCAAGCTGTCAGCCACCGCAGAGTGCGGTCAGGTCTTACTAGATGCATACCGGCAGCAGGCATCATTCGCGCTGGAGCCTGATGCGACGGATAGATTGGATGCTTTAGAAGAAGCTGTCACTGAACTGAAAGCCTATATCGAGACACAATCGAAGCTGAGTTGCGCCTATGCACCGTTGGCCTGGCAAAAACTGGATGCTGTTGTGTTAGAACAAGCTTGGAACCAAGCCAATGACTCGTGGTGGCCCAAGAGCTGGTTTGCAAAGCGCAAGGTGGTTAAACAAATGCGCGAGGGTGGGGCGCAGGGTAATCCGGATCCTACCATTGATATTCCCGTGCTGAAGCAATTGAGCGACACCGGTGGAAACATTGACCGGTTGGATGGCCGGCTTAGGGGGTTACGGGAGTGGAATTCATATGACTCAGACCCTAATGCGATGGCTGCATTGAAAGCGCTTGGTTCCCGTGCTCGCGTTGCAGTCGGCAAGCTTGCGGATGATGCAGAATCGCTGGCCCATTTGCGTGGCAAGATCCGAACGCTGCTCTATGATGCTAATGACTTGCTTGCACCGGACGCCCAGGTTGGGCGTACCATCAATGATTTCAAGGTTGCGTTTGAGACATTCAATACCGATAAGGAAAAGTTCGAAGCGCTGATCGGTGCGTCGCTGGATACGCGATTGCCTGAGGACTTACCAGCCCTTGAGTCTCTCGGCAGACAGTGTCAGGAGATGGTGGATAATCATGTTGCCTTGCGCGACTGGTGCGCCTGGGTGCGGCGTCGCTCCGAAGCACTGGATTTCCAGCTTGGCCCGTTGGTAGAAGCCATTGAAAATGGCTCTGTGTCCGCTGACCAAGTGGAAGAAGTCTTTGAGGCATCCTATTGCAGTTGGTGGTCCGCGGCGGTAATCGGTGAAGATGAAGTACTGCGCACCTTTTCCTCACCGGAGCACGAAGCATCCATACGGAATTTCCGGGAGTTGGATACCCAGTTCAACAATCTGACGGCGAAGTATATTGCGGCCAATCTGGCCGGAGAGATTCCGGACCAGGAAACCACTCGGAAAAACTCTTCCTGGGGCGTACTGGCTCATGAGCTTCAAAAGAAGATGCGTCACAAGCCCGTTCGGGAAATGATGGAAACTATTCCGGACGTAATCACAGCGCTTGCACCTTGTTTGATGATGTCACCCCTGTCGATTGCCCAGTTTCTTTCCGCCGGGCAGACAATGTTCGATGTGGTGATTTTTGATGAGGCCTCACAGATTACCGTTTGGGATGCAGTGGGTTCTTTGGCCCGAGGCAAACAGGTGATTGTAGCCGGAGACCCGAAACAGATGCCGCCCTCCAATTTCTTTGGTCGTTCGGATGATGATCCGGACGGTGAGATCGATGATGAAGGGGATTTAGAAAGTATCCTGGATGAATTGATCGGTGCCAGTATCCCCCAACGCGTCCTGAACCTGCATTACCGTTCTCGACGGGAAAGCCTCATTGCCTTCTCCAATAGCCGATATTATGACAGTTCCTTGGTTACATTCCCGGCGCCGGTGCATCCGGATAAGGGCCTTTCACTGGTGAAACCGGAGGGTTTCTATGCGCGCGGCAAGGCCCGCCATAACCAAGGAGAAGCCAAGGCGATCGTCGCGGAGATTGTCCGCCGCCTGACATCAGACGATCCTGCTGTCCGTAACCAGTCCATAGGGGTCGTCACGTTTAATACGGAGCAGCAAAGCCTGATTGAGGATCTTTTGGACACAGCCAGAGCGGAGGATCCAGGCATTGAGTGGGCATTCTCCGAGGACGAGTTGGAACCTGTTTTCGTGAAGAACTTGGAGACCGTACAGGGTGATGAACGAGATGTCATTCTGTTTAGCATCACTTATGGGCCGGATGAGGCTGGTCATGTCACCATGAACTTTGGCCCGCTCAACCGCACGGGTGGAGAGCGCCGACTGAACGTAGCCATGACTCGCGCTCGCTCTGAGATGGTAGTGTTCTCCACTATGCCGCCGGAGCGTATTGATCTGGCTCGCACCCAGGCTCGCGCCGTCGCGGACCTCAAACACTTCCTGGAATATGCAGAACGTGGTGCCTCAGCTTTGGGTGCGGCGATACATGGTTCTATGGGCGACTTCGAATCCCCTTTCGAGGTGGCTGTGGCCAGGGCCGTGCAGGAAAAAGGCTGGACAGTGCATCCTCAGATTGGCGTCTCCGCCTACCGCATAGACATGGGTATTGTTCACCCAGACAAGCCTGGGCTCTACTTGGCTGGCATCGAGTGTGACGGTGCGATGTACCACAGCTCGGCTTATGCCCGTGAACGTGACAAGATCCGCCAAGGTGTTTTGGAAGGACTAGGTTGGACCCTGTTTAGAGTATGGTCCACTGACTGGTGGACGAATAAAAACAAGGCAATTCAGGAGTTGGATGCGATATTAAAAAAACATTTGAAACTTTCACGCGTTGAACACCGCGCAGATCAAGATGTAGATGAGTCGGCTGAATCTTAGGCAGAGTTGACCAAGCGAAAGAGAGGCAAGTTCAAACAGCGATGGCTCGGCTGACAAGGGGTGTAATCTGACAAACCTGATCGATTACTTTTGCCACTTGTCGGCTTCCCGCCACGCTTTCTTGGCGTAGCTATTGTCAGTGAGCTTGCAGGATGACGATTCGGGATCATTACACGGGCCTTGTGACAAGGATTCAGGGTGTCGATGTTTGTAGCTTGCCATCATGTATTTAACATAATATACATTATGCGCAGTACGGTATGCTGGTTTGGCTTGGTTTTGGGACGGCTCTGGACGACCACAGAAAGTGCTAAAGAATAGCCACAGAAAGTACTAAATTTTCACAGGAAGTACTAAATTCGTCGCCCACCTTTCTATATTTATGATTCTGAACGCTTTTCGGCTTTTTCTCGAATAGCGCCTTTCGGGCGATCATTGCCTTGGATTCTGGCGGTTAATTTCTATTATGGAATGGCGTCAGCTCTGACCGAACTCCGCAATTTTGGATAATGCCCTGGGTGCGAAAGGTGTTGGCCAATGCCGGTAGAAGACATCCCTATACCTCTCGATAAGTATCATGCGAATCGGAGCGCGGATTTTCGTTACGGCAGCCTCGGAACCTCTCTGTGACATGAGACAAAACCTAGAACACGGTTATCGATAATCCATCCGTCTCCTGGTTATTGAAAACCGTAAGTCGTCAGTTCTGGAAGAAATGGACGTTAGAACGCGCAACCAATGTCCGTTTGGGATGATCGGGTCTGCCTGGGTGCCCTGAGGATAATAATTCTCTACTAACCTCCAAAAATCCGTTGAAATAACATTATTACGGATTTTGTTTGCGTTCCCCCCTTTTATGCCAGCGCATTACCAGGAACCTCCTTAAATGAGTAAAACTGGCCAAGCACGCGTGTTGACGCCCGAACAGTTCGGCCACCTCTTGAGCGTGATCCGGGAACACCGCCATCCTGAAAAGAATACGGCGTTAGTTCAGATCAGCTTCAAGCTCGGGCTGCGAGTCCAGGAAATCGCGCTTTTACAGATCAAAGACGTTGCCGAACTCGGCCCTAACACTTCTGGCCAGCGTTCGTTCAAGCTCAAAGAAATCCTGGCGTTGCCTGCGGCTTACACTAAAGGTGCCGATGCGCTGAGGCGATCCAAATCAACTTATCAACGCCGTCGGATCAGCTTCAGTGTTCACGCTTTTCACCAGCTTGTTCAGCGAATTGAAACCATGGCTAACGCCGGCGCTGAGATCAAACCGGAGGATTTTTATCCTGAGGTGAACAAGCACCGTGGTAAATCGCGCGATCTTCCGATGAATGACGCAGCACTGAGAACGGCTATCGAAAATTACCTTGCGATCCGCCTGGCAGCAGGTCCTTCGGTGAAAAAGGCTGATCATCTATTCCGGAGTCAAAAAGGAGGCCCATACTCTCCCAACACTCTCCAGGAACACCTAGCTCTGATGCAGAGGCATTGGGCAGGTATTGAGCGAGCCAGCTCCCACAGTGGCCGGCGGACGTTAATGACAAAATATCATTCATGACCAAAAGAAGTCAGTTAAAGTTGCTCAAAAAATCGCTGGCCATGTTTCACCTTCAACGACGCTCATTTATGAAGAACCTCCTGAGGAGTCACTGAAGGAAGCGTTGCAGGATGCCGGGTACCAATATGTTGGATAACCCGGCAAGCGGATAACTCTGGCTACCTCAGAAACATCGGTGTCCCCGACCCTGTGTTCAGTATTAAACAGTATTGGATGTTTCTAACAACAAGTTTGTTTGCATGGCTCATCCGGAGTGGAATCGTCAACTGCTCAGGAATCAGCATCGTCCGGTTGACCTTCTTGAGAAACCTAACCAATCAAAAGTCGGTAGATCTCCTGTTCGCGGTGTTGTTGGTAGCCACAAACTCATAGCTCCCCTGCCCGCCTCTCGAAAACCTTTTCGAAGATTCTGCCGTCGCCAACTTGATGACCTCCTTGCCACTTACAACTAGATACCCGTGAGATTTGCGAACGTTAGCTGCGGTCGCAAAGCGAACATTCAGATCGACCACCAAACGGACCTTTTGCACCACCCAAAACAGCGCTTTCCACGGGCCTCATTTACGTAGATAACTATGGTATAAAGATCGTTAAAACGCCCAGCACATCTATGAGAGCAGAATTATGGACCGGAATCCCTTAACGCGTAGAAGCATGGCCGCGATTGTTTCTATCGTCCTGGTCGCCACCGGCTGCAGTGATGAGCCTGCCTCAACCGCAGCCACCGAACCGGCTCCAGAACCCATCCCAAAAGCCCAAAGCTCATCGGCGCCCAGCGCAAACGATCAGCCCGTGGCCGGCCAGATCCGCGACAGTCAATTCATAGCGGAACAAGCGATCCTCACTCACGGAACATTGGAGCTTCGGCAAGGCTCGGAATTCTTCGCCGATCTTGCAGCGGAAATCGTGATCTTCGATGAAAACCCGGCCGAGAAAACATATACGGTGCCAACTGATGGCGCGGGCATCACTCCTCACCTGCGACTCAATAAAAAACTGGAGGACCAGAGCACGCCTGACCAGCAAACCCTAGTGAGTGACTACCAGTTAAAGCTGGTGTTTGGTGAATCTGAAGCGTTGGGTGTTCCGTTCACCATTGAACTGACTGCAGCAAAGAATCAGACAGAGCTGCAAGGCTCAGGCTTTGCCACATTCGGAGATATCAAGGTAAGCAATGGCAGGCTGAACCGCCACTACGAGAGCTTGGACACACTTAAGTTATTAGCAAGGCAGTATGCCGCGGAAAGCCACCCTGATTTCACTGTTGAGAAGACTTTTGGTACAACGCTCCATACCTCTGGAAATGCTAACCCGTCGACTGCATTTGTGGGTCTTGAAGGGCGAGCTTCTGATGACCACGCTATAACTCTTAAGCTTCAATTCCTCATGGAGCAAAACGGCTGGGAAGTCGTCAACGAACTCGCTGCTAATCAGATTCATCCGGCGCATCCAGTATTAAAAAGTTTGGAGGGAAACCTCCGCACCGTTGAAGGCGCGAAAGCTGCGCAAGTCGCAGGGCAGCGTTTTGAAAGCCAGCTGCAACAGCAATTACTGATCAGCGATACGCGAGGCACATCGATTCGATGTTATCTGACCAAGACGGCTGACAAGGCAAGTTGCCGAGCCGCTGCCAATCTAGAAACCAGTGATGGCCGTGATTGCCAGAGGCAAAACTATCTTCTCACAAACCAGGGGGCTGAATGGGTGTACGAGTCGGACCTGTTGCCCACACAGAGCGTGGACTACAAATCCGGGAAGGTGATTGAGGGGCGGAGCCCATCCAAGTATAGCTGCAGCGCCTGACTAGATTCGGCTTGTTGCTCTCCCTTATATCTTTCGGTTACAGCGAGATTATTTCGAACTCCGAGTTGGACGACGAATTTAGCACTTTATGTGGAAACCGGAATGAGCCCCCTATTCCCGAATCTACTTTAAGTTTATGTGTTACGCACCCGGCATTGACGGTACAGGCACTGTGCTCAAGCTATGCGATGAAGTGGACACCGAATCTTGTTTGATCGTCCACAGGAACTGGCCGTTTCAGGAGATCCTGAATCGGCTCACCATACTGGACAGGCCATTGGCATTGTCGAGAAGCGTATCAGCTGACACCGAGGTCTCACGCCCTTTTTCACTGGTTTCCTTGGATTTGTCAGAGATAGTCACCAAGCGCTCGGTGATATCCTCGCAGACACTCGACTGCTCTTCCGAGGCAGCGGCAATCTGCTCATTCATTTGCGTAATTTCACCGATGGCAGAAACAATACGATCAATGGCGTCAACTACTTCCGTATTCTTTGATAGCGCTCTACCACTTCGTTCGTTCGATTTCCGGATAGATTCAACGGCTGCTTTCGCTTTCGTATCCAGTTGACTGATCATGTCGGCAATTTCTTCAGTACTCTTCTGGGTTTTTTGAGCGAGCCCCCGCACTTCGTCTGCGACCACCGCAAAACCACGGCCATGATCTCCTGCACGGGCAGCCTCAATAGCAGCATTCAGGGCCAACAAATTAGTTTGCTCGGCAACGCCTTTGATTACCTCAACCACAGAGTTGATGCTGCCGACACCTGCACCTAACTCTTCTACTTCATATGCAGCGGAAGCAATGTCATTTGCCAGAGCGTTCATTTCTGCGGCGCCATCGGAAACGGTTTGCTTGGACGTCATTGCCTGTTTGTCAGCATCCGATGCCGCCATCGCCGCAGAAGAAGCATTGGATGAGATTTCATTAGCAGCAGAGGTCATTTCAGTAACAGCTGTAGCCACCTGTTCGGTTTCTGCGTCCTGGTCATGTACCAGCAACCCCATAGTTTTCGAGTGGGTGGCGATAGATTCTGCATTCTCACGGGTAAGTTCAGCGTTCGTCTTTACGTCTCTGATCAAATCTTCAAGGAGTTCAAGGAATCGGTTGAAGTGCCCTGCCAGAGCACCAATCTCAAATCTATCGTTAACGCTTATACGAGCAGTAAGGTCTGCATCCCCTTTGGACAGGTCTGCTACAGAACTGGAAATTTTCGCGATCGGAGAGCTGATGGTTCGACTTATTATCAGCCCAATGATTGCAGCACCGATCACTGCGAGCAAGGCGATGGATACGAACACAAACTGAGCACTCTCAAGGGCGGACTCTCCTTCTTTCTCAATTTCAGCCAGAACCGCATCGACATCATCGAAATAGAAGCCGGTACCAATAACAAGATTCCAGCGATCCAGATGGATGCTATAGGATGCCTTTGGAGCTGATTCAGTTTCGCCAGGTTTAGGGAACCAATAGATGAAATATCCATCACCACTTTTGGCGCTTTGGACAATCTCACGGACCAGGTAGTTGCCTTTTTTGTCCTGCAAATCCCAGAAGTTCTCGCCAAGACCTTTATCAGACTGACCGAGAACAACCCTGTCTCCTGTCTCGGTATAGCCGAAAACATAGCCACTATCGCCATACTTGAGATTCTTCAGAATCGGTATGGCCTCCTCAAGCGAACCACCGTTCTCGTATATATGAGCGATCGAACTGTAGGACATGTCCATAAGCCGCTGGAGCTCGACACGTTTTAGCTCAGTGACATCTTCCCCCACAAATTCCATCTGCTGATCTACCAGATTTCGTGTTTGCTGGCTGAAAGAGAAAAAAAGAATAATCGCAAGCGTAAGAACTGGAAGCAGCGCTAGAAGAAGCAGTCTGCTGCGGATGGAGACAGGCATATCATTTCCTTAAAGGTTCGCCGACTCCATGGAGTCAGTAGTCAGAGCGGAAAGAATATTTTTAATTCTGGCCTGAGACAACTGCAATAATGTTTTTGTATGTTAAAACCGGCAGGACGAAATGGTGATGATCCTGAGGAGGTTTCTCCGATGGATCAATAAAGATTATGTCAGCCATAGAGTCCTCTAATAGCCTATTCTCTCGTCCAGAAAATCGATGGGAACCAGTATGGGTCGCCCGAGTTAAACTGCCACTATCGCCGAATCTGGCTGCTGACCTCAATTGTCAGCTTGCCGGAAAACCGCTTGGCTATGAAATCTTTCTGGGCCTGCACCACATCACGCAGACCATATGTCTTTGCCACAACCGGCCGGATTTCGTTTCGCTCGATGTAGCCAATGAGGTTTTCGAACACGCTCCTGGGCTGCCAGGTGGAACCGAACAGGCTCAGGTCTTTCAGGTACAAGGTACGTACATCCAGCTCTACAATCGGTCCGGCGATTGCCCCGGAAGCAACATAGCGACCGCCTCGTGCAAGCACTTCCAGCAAGTCTGGCCACTGCGGACCCGCGACCAGATCTGCCACCACCTGAACGCTTTCTTTTTCCAGAACATCCAGCAGTGACTGGCCCCGCGCAATAACCTGATCCGCGCCGAACTGCCAGACCTCGTCAAATTTGGATTCACCACATACGGCGATGACTTCAGCGCCCCGGCGCTTGGCCAACTGAATGGCCGCTGACCCAACGCCTCCGGAAGCTCCGGTGATCAATATCCGTTCCCCGGATTTCAGGCCAGATTTTTCCAGCATGCCTTCAGCCGTAGAATAAGCGCAGGGGAAAGACGCGAGTTCCGCATCGTTGAGAGTACTGTTCACCGCAAACACTTCACTGGACCGTGCGACAGTATATTCAGCGTAGCCGCCATTACATTCGGAACCAAAGGTAATCAGGTTGTAGAAGGATGGGGTGTCAGGCGCCTGCTGCATGGGGCGTACGAGCACCCTTTCGCCGGTCCGGCCAACATCAACCCCCTCACCCACCGCAACTATGGTTCCACAGACATCGGCGCCCTGAATAAGAGGAAAATTCAGGGCCTTGCCAGACCAGCTGCCATCGTCCTGACTGGCAGACGCAAACCCGCTGGCAGCGCCCTCCTCCGTTCCCTCTGTGACGCCCTTGGAATACCAGCCTGTACGAGTGTTGATGTCCGTATTGTTAATCGCGCTCGCACCGACCCTGATCAGCACCTCACCGGCCCCGGCCTTGGGCACCTCAATATCTTCCCGGTACTCAAGTTTATCGAAGCCGCCGTGGCCAGTCAGAACTACAGCTGACATAAACTCCGGAATATCGGTGCTGTTCATGATGTCATCTCCTCGCTCATTCAGAACCTATTGGCCTGATCAATTTATAGCCAAAGCCAACGACTGGCATGAATCATAGAATCCGGAAGTGGTTCAATCAAACGAATATTAATGATAGCGTTGTTCAGGTTTTGTGAATCATTAGCTGAGGCTGCCCCCAATGAAACCCCTATTGGACCTGGAACTGCTCAATACCTTCGCTGTGGTTGTGGAGGCAGGTGGCTTCAAAGAAGCCTCAAGTCGTCTTTATCGATCCCAGGCTGCTGTCAGCATGCAGATCAAACGTCTGGAAGAGCATCTGGGGCACAGGCTCCTGGAACGCAGTAACCAGGGCATCCGGCTCACCGAGCCCGGAAAGACTCTGCTGGGTTACATCGAGAGATTGCTGCGCCTGAACAACGAGACCCTCAGTGCACTTAGTCTGGAGCCTCTTAGAGGGCCGATACATTTTGGAATACCCACAGACTACGCCCAGACGTTTCTGAAACAGTTTATTCCCCGGATTCGGGACGCCTTCCCTGAGCTGGTGCCACGGATTACCTGCGGTCGCAGCCGTAAGCTCCGGGAGATGATAACCACCGGCGAGCTGGACATCGCGATCGTCACGAGTGAGCCACAATTCGCTCCGGAAAAAAGTCTGTGGTCTGAAGCCTTGTGCTGGTATGCCTCGGTTGGCCTTCAAATCAATTCAGAAGCCAGGTTGCCCGTTGCCTTTCTGGAGAGCGACTGTGCACTCCGGGACCTGGCAGCATCCGATTTGAAACAGTCCGGCCTGGACTATGATCCGGTTTTGACAAGCTCTGACGTGGCCAATCTCTACTCAGCTGTGGAATCAGGAATGGCCATTGCGCTGCTGCCAGAGTCCTCTGTGACATCTTCCAAAGTACGCCCTGTTCAGCTTGATCAGTTGCCGGGGCAGCGGCAATTGACCATGAATATCATAAACGCTGGTACTCTGAGGCCCGGTTTTCATGAGCCTCTCCAGGAATGCATACTGGCAGCCGCACGCGCATCCCATAGTCATCATGCAAACTGACTTTATTCAATTCCAACAGAACTAAGACGAGTCAACGAAGAGTTTCAACTTCGGCAACCGGTTGACGCTTTACCCTGCCAGCGATCAGCGAACCCAGCACAATCAGAATGCTCGCGGCAATGACAGTGCTGGAGGCATCCCCGTAACCGGCCAAAATCAGCAATACCACGGAAATGAGCGGAGCACTGTATGCCAGTGTACCAAGTAACTGGATATTGCCGTGCTTAACCCCAAAATCCCAGGTGAAAAAGGCAATACCTACCGGCCCCAGCCCAAGTCCGAACACCCCTGCCCACTGAACCCATCCAATTGGCCACACAGTCGTTTCCCAAACCAGATGGCACGACAGCGCCAGTACAGCTGTCACACCACAAAACCAGCCTACGGCATCTGTTGGTACGCTTTTTACCAACCTCGATAAAACTGAGTATGAGGACCAGATTAACGCGCAACCGAAGGCAACCAGGTAGCCTTCGGCATTGTTCATAGCAAAACCACCGCTATTGCTTCCAACCAACAACCAGCAACCCATGAGGGCAAGTATCGCACCCATAATGTGCTGTTTCCGCAAGGACTCGCCAGGCAAAAAAGAGGACATGAGTACTATAAATAACGGCCAGAGATAAGCTAACAGGCTCACTTCTACCGCCGGAGCCAGTGTCATGGCTTTGAAATAGGCAAAGTGGTATCCAAAAAGGCCACCAACCCCAATGCACCACGCCAGAGGTGGCTGGTGCAGGTATCGGATTCCGCAATGACCGGCACGAAACCAGCGAACACACATCAACAGAAATGCCACACTGAAGGTCATAGCCATCAGCTGGAATTCCGGAATGTTTCCACCGGTGAGTTTGGTTAATAGCGCAAGCGTTCCCCACAAAAAAATAGAGACAGAACCTATCCACGTTGCCGTAACAATGGTCGCCATGACTCCCTCCTGTATACACATATGATTCATGATTTGCAGAATGGGAATCATAGGATTGGACGGCAGTCGCCGGCTTTCTGATTACGGCAGCATGATTACGGTTTTCGGCGGAAATAACTCGGTGATTTTCCGAAGTGTCGGGAAAAGCGGTCACTGAAAGACGACAGTGAATTATACCCAACAGCGTCAGCTATTCGCTGGATATTGAGATCAGACTGTTTAAGTAACCTCCATGACTCCTGCATTCGCAGCTCAGTAAGGTAATGATGTGGAGTCATTCCAATCTGAATACGAAACAGCTCGTTCAGCTGCCGGATACTCAGGTTGGCAACTGTCGCGAGATCAGTCGTAGTGATTTTCTTGTGGAAGTTATCGTCAATGAACTGCTTCGCCGCAGAAACTCTTCTATCCAGGTTCAGTTTATCGCCGTGACGTTCCTGCAATAGCTGGATCAGCAACAACAACATCTGATGCTCTGAGTGAGAAGACCCCTTGTCATTTATCAATTGGGAGTGGAGAAACCTGACGTAGTGCAGCAATGCCGAGTCCAGCTCAACAAAAAAAGGGAGCCGTTCCAATGCAGGAGCCAGCGCCTCGGGCAAATCTACGACCAGGAATCGATTCTCTTCAGACGCAAAATACCCGTGGCTGCTTCCGGATGGGATCACAGCAGCCCGGTTACGCTCAACAGTTCCCTCGGTATTGTCTACCGACAGTGACAGTTTCCCCAAAAGCGGCAGCACCAGCTGGTGGTGGCCATGAGAGTGTTGTTTCCCCTCGCTATCATAGCTTCGAAGGTGGAGATTAACGTCGGATGTATCCATACACGAAGTATATTTCAAAGGCGAAGGATAAGGGAGCTTGTAGGCCATCCGTCACCTCTCCTTCCTTCCCCCCTGTACTGACCGTAAAACATTAAACCAATTCCCCATAAATCCGACATAACGTTCCGCCAATGGGCGGTGGCCCGCTGGCGGAGAATAACGGCAAACAGCTGACTTATGCCTTGGCGGCCAGGTAGCTGCCGAACAGGTTGCCGTAGAAATTCAGGTGCTCGCCCATGATCCGGCCAAGGCCTTCACCAGTATCTTTGCGCCAATCGGCTTGCAGTTCGGCACCTACGGCAACCCAGGTCATCGGGGTAACACCAGCCTGCACCATGCGGGCAACCGACACTTCCTGCACCAGCTTGCTCCAGGTACCGGACGAGTCGATTACGGCATATACGTCGTAACCTGCCTTGATGGCCGAAAGCGCAACGAAGGCAACGCAGACCTCAGTAGAGATGCCGGCGATGATCAGCTTCTTGCGGCCTGTCCTTGCAACGGCGGCGACGAAGTCGGCGTTGTCCCAGGCGTTGATTTCGCCCGGACGATGAACAACCAGTGCATTCGAAAGCTGTTGGGTGATCTGGGGCATCACCGGACCGTTAGGGCCGTCGGCGGCGCTCGTGGTGATCACTGTCGGCAGATTGAACAACTCGGCTAGCTTGGCCAGTGCGACGACATTGCTGGTGAACTCAGGCTGACTCTGATCAGCCACACCGTTGGCAAGGCCGGTTTGGTGGTCGATGAACAGTACCGCAGCGTTGTCAGGGGTAAGACGTTCATTGTTCATGGTTGCTCTCCTAGGGAAATCCGGCCAAAGCCGGAGGTATCGCCATTGCTGGCAAGGGTGGCTGAAATAGTTCGTTGCACTGGAGTGATGAACACTCAGACCGGCGCCAGCCGGCCCATCTGACCGGTGCGATAGCGCTCGTAAGCATCGGCAAGCTCGTCACGGGTATTCATGATGAACGGGCCACCTACGGCAACCGGCTCCCGGGAATCCTGGCCAGAGAGCAGCAGCAGATGGGCCGAATCATTCGGTTCAATGCGCAGATCGCCCGCCGAGACATCGGCACGAATGCCCACGGCCTCGTGTTCGCCAAGCGACTGCTCCCCGTCACCAATGCTGATGATGACTGCACCGGACAGCACATAAACCATAACGTTCTGATGGCTCTTAACCGGGTACATCCATGATCCGTTCAAGCGCGCGTCGAAGAAGTCGAACGGTTCAGTGGGGGTAATTGGTGAACGCAGCTCTCCGCCTTGGCCGGTTAATATTCGAATGCGATTTCCGGCTGCATCTTCCGATACAGGGATAGCGGCAGCATCGGCATGGAAAACCTGCGGAGCAAGGTGCTTGTTCTTGCTGCTGAGATTGACGAACAGTTGCAAACCGTGAACGCCGGCACCGGTGCTGGCCGGAAATTCATCGTGAATAACTCCCCTGCCCGCCTGGGTCCACAGCAACTCGCCAGGCTGAACTGTCAGGTCGTGCCCCATAGAATCGCGGTTGCGCAACGCACCGGCCGAATTCTCAAATACGTAGGACACTGCGGAGAAACCTGCATGGGGATGCGGAGCAAACGTGGGGCCACTCATACGGTAGTGGTCGAACCCCATGATAGGGGCGATAAAGCCACCAAGACGTTCCAGGTCTAGCCGGAAAACGGAGAAGTTGCCACCATGACTGGCTTCAACGGCTTGGGAGATTGGGGAGAATTGCAAGCTCATGTTCAAGGGCTCCTATGCGTTGATTTGATGGAGTCATCATATGCTTGCAATAACAATCCGATAAGATGGTTAGATCACCAAAGATTAGTGCATCTATGCAATAATAGGGGCATGGATGATTTAAACGACCTCTATTTTTTCTCATCGGTGGTTCAGCACAACGGGTTTTCGGCCGCAGCGCGCGCGACCGGCGTTGAGAAAACCCGACTCAGTCGCCGGGTGGCGAACCTGGAGAAACGCCTGGGCGTGCGGTTGCTTCATCGGTCAACACGAACCATGGCTTTGACCGAGGCAGGAGAACGCTTTTATGAGCGATGCGTTGCAGCGGTGGAAGGGGCGCAGGCTGCCTACGAGAGCATCGCGGACTTGAGAAAGGAGCCGGCAGGCACCGTCCGTGTCAGTTGCCCTGTTGTACTGGCTCAGAGCTACCTTGCCCCCATACTGCCGGGCTATATGGCATCACACCCTAAGGTCAAGGTGTTTATCGAGGCGACGGATCATTCCGTCAACTTGATTGACGAGCGTTTCGACCTTGCCTTAAGAGCCCGGCAGCAGATAGAAGATACGGCTGGGCTGGTTGCAAAAAGCCTGGGTAGTGCGAAACGCATCCTGGTGGCGAGCCCGGCATTTCTGGACCGATATGGGCGACCACACACACCTTCAGACCTGGCCGAGTTCGATACCATGAGCCAGGCTGTAGACACGCACGATGAGTACGCACGCTGGGACTTGGTAAATCCGGTTGCGGGCACCAAACAAGTTCAGCTAAAACCCCGGCTCATCTCTGGCGACCTTCGCGTGCAGCTAGAGGCATCTACACACGGCATCGGTATTGCGCTGCTGCCCGAGCCAATCGTTTCCACCGCGTTGCATGCCAAGTTGTTAGAACAGGTGTTGCCGGACTGGTGTGCCCCAGGGCACATCATCCACCTTGTCTACCCGCCCCCAAGAGGCATGCTGCCCTCGGTACGAAGCCTCATCGACTACCTGATAATTCACCTCCCTGCGAGCATCCTGGAAAGAAACGTTTAACGTTACGGATTGTGCAAAATGCGCATCAGCTAACTCATTCTTCAGGTTTAGAACTTTGTGTGGAAACGGTGTAGAGCCCCACTATCTCTTGCCTGCGAAAGAGCACCTCCCTCATCGGAGAACTGGTCCTAAAAACGTGGTAGGTGCTGCGATCCGCTTCGCTGGTTCCTCTGATGAGCTTACTTCAAAGGTAATATTGGTAACCTCACCCCGAAGGCTTGCCGGGTCCTTTTCAAGAATGATCGGGATTTCCCGTTTCTCCCCGGCTCTTAGCTTCACTTCATCCAGCCCGGACATGTTGATGCCCCCGGCACCAGAGACCCGGATAAAGGCATATCTCATTTCAGTTGCCTTATTGGTTAGATTGAGCAGGTAACTGTTTTCAATGTTTCCCGAGCCGTTATACCGGAAAAGCCCCCTGTCTCTTTCAATCTCCAGCGCCATTAAAGGTCGCGTCATCAAAACCCAGGAAAACAGGCCAATCATGGTTACAAGTATGAAGAAATAGGCAACAAGGCGTGGCCTTAGAAGATCCCTCGTACCACTGTTCAGTTCGTTATCACTGGCGTACCGGACAAGCCCTTTTTGGTATCCCATTTTCTCCATAATTGAGTCACACGCGTCGATACATGCAGCACAACCAATGCACTCCATTTGCAGTCCATCGCGGATATCGATGCCTGTCGGACACACCTGGACACACATTTCGCAGTCTACGCAATCACCCAACCCCATAGCAGCGGGGTCTGCATCCTTGCGCCGGCTGCCGCGAGGGTCGCCACGGCCAGCATCATACGCCACTACCAAAGAGTCATTATCGACCATGGAGGACTGGAAACGACCATAGGGGCACATGTGCAAACAGACTTTTTCCCGGAACCAGCCGGCGTTCACGTAGGTAGCCGCGGTGAAGAAAAATACCCAGAAAAGTACTCCCCCTGAGAGTTCAAGCGACAGCAGCTCCGGAACCAAATCCCGGATCGGGGTGAAATACCCAACGAAGGTCACTGCAGTCGCAGCACTGATTAGCAGCCAGAGACAGTGTTTCAGTAGACGTCGGAAGGCTTTTTCCTGGCTGAACGCTGCGTCATCCAGTTTCATACGCTGGCGACGGTCGCCCTCTGCCAGTTTTTCGGCCCACAGAAAAACCCACATCCAGACACTTTGTGGGCAGGCATATCCGCACCAGACCCTGCCGGCAAGAACGGTTATGAAAAAGAGGCCGAACGCACAGATGATCAGGATACCTGACAACAGGAAAAGATCCTCCGGCCAGTATGTCGCGCCGAATATGTGAAACTTTTTATCAGCAAGATCCCAGAGAACGGCCTGCCGGCCGCCCCAGTTCAGCCAGACTGTTCCGAAATACAGAGCGAACAGCACAAAGCCGGCTGCAATTCGAATTTGGCGGTAAATTCCCGAAAAGCTTCGCGGGTAAATCTTGTCGGATGCGTGATTTGGCGGGGAGTTCGTTACAACCTGTGTTACCGGGATGAGTCGATTCATTGACCGTTTACCTTCCCAAACGTTATATGGATCTGATTGGTAAAGTATGTCGGTCGCCTGAAAATAGAGACAGGCCCAATTTTTTTATTCTTTATAGGGACAGATTGCGTTCACTGATCCTGAACCAGCTCCAGGATTCGCCTCAGTGCTTGCCTCCGATGATCGCCCCAAGGGTGTGCAAAGCTCATCCTAAGACAGTTCTCAAACCGCTCGGACACAGAGAAAAGGCTACCTGGCGTGATGACGATGCCTTCATCCAGTGCTCTGGAATAGACATCGATAGTGTTTACCTTTTCCGGTAGTTCCACCCAAACTGTTAAACCACCCTGGGGTGCCGTTGCGCGGACAGACAACGGCCATGCTGCCAGATATTCCAGCAACTGATCCCGCTGATCCCGCAACCGAAGACGTAACTTGCGAACAAACGCGGCGTAATCGCCGTCCCTGATAAAGCTTTCGACACCCTGCTGAACAAAGCGGCTACTGGCTAGCTGAGACGTGAGTTTCATTTGAAGGATTCTGGAGTGCCACCGGCCTCCACTTACCCAGCCGAGCCTGAGATCCCGTGAAAGGACTTTCGACAGTGAACTGCAATGAATCACCCGTCCTGTCTGATCCAGGGATTTGAGGGTATCCGGTACGCCAAGCCAGCCAGTATCGGCGTATATATCATCCTCGATAATGGCAAGGTCGTGCTCCTCGGCCAACTCAAGTAACCGCATGCGGGCCTCTGTTGGCATGGTTGCACCGCTTGGCGTTGCGAACGCTGGTGATACCACACAGGCACGGACGTCCCAACACTTGAGAACGTCTGCCAGCGCGGCAATATCCATACCTGTCTGTAAAGAGGTTGGTACCTCGATGACCTTTAATTTCAATTGTTCCAATAGCTGCAGAACGCCATAGAAGCCTGGCGATTCAACTGCGACTATATCTCCTTCGGAACAAACCGTAAGCAACGCCAGAAACAGGGACTGCTGGCATCCGGATGTAACACACAGCTCCGATGCATCCGTATTCCAGCCTCTTTTGGAAACCAGACCGGCAAGCTGGTTTCTCAGGCCCGGATCGCCCGCGGGTTCATCATAGTATTGGTAGTCCCCTTTCTGACGCCTCAAGGCCCGACCAATTGAACGATTAAGTTGCACGATCCCGTGGGGCATTTCTCCCGATTGGATACTGGGCGTCAGATCAAACGCTGCACTTCTCGTCATGATGTCCCGAAACAGCTCGCTGACGGATACCGGTTTCGGAGACTCGATACGCTCCACCTGGCCAGGGCTGTCAAATTCTTCGTTCCTGTAGGTCACGAAGAAACCAGCCCGCTCACGAGATTCGATCAACCCCTTGGCTTCGAGGCGTTGTAATGCATGCTGAATGGTTATTTTTGCGCAACCGTGGAGCTGGCACAGCATTCTGATAGAGGGCAATCTCTCGCCGCATCGCCACCGGCCAGCCATGATGCCCTGCTCTATCTGATTTTCCAGTACCTGGTACTTCGGGAGGGAACTATCCATGGTGTCAGCTCAGCAGGTAGAACGTCGTGCCATAATATAGAATCAAAGTGTCGTACCATATAGATAGATGATACCTTTCGAGTACTTGGCCACAGCAGATTAACCAGCATCTGCTTCAGGTCCTGGAGGTACAATCGGTCAGACTGTTTGCTTAACCATCGAAAGGGGCTAGGATTACTATTGCACCATCTGAATGACCAATTATAATCAGAATGCTGATGCTACCCGGAGTAAAATTTATTCGCTTCCTTTCCTTTCCATGTTCCCCTTTGTGGAGCTCCGGTCTGGCGCTCCTGCTTATGCCAGCCGCGGCCATTTCTGCCGTGAGCGAAGACAGCCTTTGGGACACTTCGCTGGAAGAGTTGGGGCAGATTCGGGTGGTATCCATAGCGTCTGGTACAGAAACCCCGCTCGACAAGGCTGCTGCCATTACCTCCGTTATAAGTGCCAGCGACATTTCCGCCATGGGCGCAACGGATCTTGATCAGGTACTGGAAACCGTGCCAGGCCTCCACGTGAATCATTCAGACCAGGCCTTTTCGTCCAAATACATTTTCAGGGGCATTACCTCCAGCTTTAACCCGCAGGCCTTGTTGCTGGTGAACGGCATTCCTGTAACCACCATGATGTATGGCAACCGGGGTAATGTGTGGGGCGGCATGCCTGTTAAAGCTATTAAGCGTATCGAGGTTATTCGGGGCCCGGGCTCCGCTTTGTATGGTGCCGATGCCTACGCTGGCGTTATCAACATTATCACCAAGACAGCAGAAGACGTGCCGGATACAGTTGTCGGGGCGAGAACAGGTAGCTTCGACACCCGTGGTGGCTGGGTTGAAGCCGCGAAACAGCTGGACGGCGTGGGTATAAGTTTCATACTTGAATATCAGGAAACTGATGGCTGGCGGGAAACTATCCGTCATGACAGCCAGACGAATTTTGATACGGATTTCGGAACGTCCGCATCTATGGCTCCCGGCCCGGTAAATACTTCAGTAGACCAGCTGGACGCGAGAGTCGATGTGAGCGCTGACAACTGGCAACTTAGAGCCGGAATACAGGATCGCGGTAATGTAGGTACCGGCCCTGGTATTGCTCAGGCACTGGACCCTGAAGGCCTTTACAGTTCCCGGCGATTCAACACGGACTACAGTTACCGCTGGCAGGAAGTCGCAGATGGGCTCGATGTTGAAGCCAGAATAAGCTACTTCAATATTACCCAAAAGCCAGAAAACAATATTATCCTCTACCCATCTGGTGCATTTGGTGGCACCTTCCCTGACGGCTTCATCGGTAGTCCGGGATATAAGGAGAACCAGGTTCGTTTTGATCTGAGTTCAATATATAGCGACCTTGATAATCACCGCGTACTAACCGGGACTGGCGTATTCTGGGCAGATTTGTACGAAGTTACCGAAAGCAAAAACTTCAATCCGGATTTCAGTCCGAAAGGCAACATTGAAGATGTTTCCGATGATGGCAGACAGGTCTGGATGCCGGAGGAAGCGCGGACGAATTACTATGCGTTTATACAGGACGAATGGCAGTTTGCTCAGAACTGGCAACTGGTTAGCGGCATTCGGTACGACCACTACTCGGATTTTGGCAACACTATCAACCCGCGGGCCGCATTAATCTGGGCGACGACAGACACAGTTACCACAAAGTTCCTTTACAGCAGAGCATTCAGGGCGCCATCTCTGAATGAACTTTACGCCGCCAACAATCCGGTTGTCGGCGGTAACGCCGACCTTGATGCTGAAACCATTGATAGTTTCGAGATTGCTCTGGCACATCAGGTAACCGCCAGATTCCTGTACGGCGTCAACGCCTTCTACTACGAAATTGATGATCTGATCACTGCCGAACCCACTACCGGCTCTGTGGCCACCATTTACCAAAATAGCGGCCAGCGCAAAGGCCATGGGGCCGAACTCGAAGCTACCTACCAGGTATCAGACGACCTCAAAATTATTGCCAATTATGCCTATCAGAATGCGACTGATGATAAAACAGATGAGGCTGTCGGCGAGGCACCCAACCATCAGGTGTATGGGCGCGCAGAATGGAGAGCTCTATCAGGATGGTACCTCAATACCCAGCTTAACTGGGTAGGTGAGCAAAAACGGGTTGCGGCTGATACCCGGGAACCTGTCTCTGATTACACCACTGTCGATCTCACGCTGCGCACTAAAGGGCTTTGGCGAGGGCTGGATCTGTCCCTGTCTGTGCGGAATCTGTTCGATGATGATGTCTGGGATCCGAGCCCCTACTCAGATCCAATGCCCCTCATACCTTATGATTTCCCCATGGCAGGGCGTAATTTGGTCGCCGAAGTCCAGTACTGTTTCTGATTGGATACAGAATTTGGTGCCATAGTTTTATTCGGCGCTATTCCAATCCCGTTTAGCCTTACCCTCATAAACAATACTGGTGCACCTTACCGGGAAAAAGCTTCCCTCGGGCTGGTCTCTCGCATCCTGATAACAAGGCACCATGCCGGCAATGAAACAGGGCGTCATAAAAAGCTGATACTCCTGGCATGTCAGCCCGACATCAGCAGCCAAAGCGGCGTCAATAGCAGCGACATTCATTGAGTAGCCATAGGTCGCTTCCAGGTGCGCGTGAACGTCTAAAGCCATTTTGAGGTAACGACCCTCCCCCAGCCCGCATTCCTCAGCTTTTTTTATGGTGTAGGGGATTCGCTCATCAGTTTTCGCCAGCGGGCGACCATAGCCGTAGAGTATTCTGCCCGCGGACTTCTCCCGTTCCACAAACTCTGTCAACCCGCCTCCGTCATCACACCAACGCCCTGCCCGGTAGAAGAAATCCAGAGCCCTGACTTCTGGCCGCCGACCGTACATTGAAGCCTCGGATACACTCATACCAGCCATCAATGCCAGAGAGGCGGTTGAACGTACACTCCCTGCCAGAGCGGTAACGTGGTTTGGCCAGATAGAGGCATCCGGATAGCTGGTGGCAACCCAGTAGAAGTTCAGAAGCTTTGCCTCATTCTCTCCTATGTTTCGGCCGAGAATGCTATACAGGTAGAGATGGAGCCACTCGTAGTCGCCAAGCTCCTGGTGCAGATCCTTGTTGTGCATGACTACACGGTCCGACAGATAGGCCTTGCCTTTCCGGGTAACCCAATGGTTCTCGGTATCAAACAGATGCTTGTGGCTCATTTTGGATCCTGCTCCGGTGCAGAAGGCTGAAACGGGCCTGGGTCATCGGCCAGCTCTATCGCAGGGCCATAGTATGGAAATTTCTTCCAGCCCATTTGTTTTTGTTCCAGCGCGTGGACAGCCGCGCCAGGCAGCCTGAGCATCAGATACAACATGCTGCCCTGATCCTGGTCCAGTCCAAGGTCAACCAGCGCGGCTGCGGCAATACCGCTGACTGCCAGTGGATAACCTACTCTGCTCTCCAGAGTTGCCCTGTTCTGTTTAAGCCAGGCCAGTGAGCCGTTGGAGGGCGCAAGGCTCGCAAGAAATTCCAGCGATTGCAAAACCGGGGCCGGTATCACATCACCGTTGGGATCGAAGCCCGGCGCGTGCTCCATCGGAAGCCAGATATCAGCCCGTTCATCTTCTTCAGGACTGAAAAGCCGGGTACTCCAGAGTTCGAGGCTTTGGCCACACTCCTGCCAGAGACGTATACAGATGGATACTTCCTGGGCTCCGCCATATTGCCCTGCCCCCACCGCCAACGCAGCCATAAGTGCCGAGCTGTGATTTGTGCCTGCCACACCGGCATTCATTGCTGCACGAACACTGGCTTCGCGAGGCCCCGGATTGGCTAACACCATGGCCAGCTTTTCAAGCAACCTGGACTCTTCCGCTTGCGGACGATCACCCTTGAACATGAGTAGCAGGTACTCAAACCAGCTCGCTTGGGGAATGATCTGCCCGGAAACATCGTAACCATGGCAATAACTTGCTCTGGCTGCAAAAGGATTGGATTCCTCGGGCTCTTCCAGCCAGATGTTGGAGTAATAGCGATAATCAGAAGCCATGTTTTACCCTTTCGCTTGCTCTGTTTTCCGTAACCGGCCTTGTCACAGGCCCTGGTACCGTACCTAAACGGCACCCGTTAGTACTTTCATCCTGGAACCCATGGGAGGGACTTCATCAGCGTCAATTATGATATTTAGCAGACAAGGTCCTGGTCGGGCGAGGATCGCTGCAATATCCAGTGCCTCCAGATCCTCCAGGGTTTCAGCAGTATATGATTCAATACCCATGGACTCTGCCAGCATCGCATAATTGATATTCGGGAGTTTACTGGCAGTGGCCTCAGCACCACCAAGGGCCTGCCCATGCCGAACCATTCCCAGGGATGAATCGTTCAGTATAACCATCAGCAAATTGAGATTTTCCTGCAGAGCCGTGGTTATTTCCTGGCCCGCCATAAGGTAGCTCCCGTCACCGGTAACGCATATTACCGGAGCACCTTTTGCACCTGCAGCCATACCAACAGAAGCTCCAATTGCCCATCCCATTGAGGCAAAGCCAATCCCTATGTGAAACAGCTTCTGGTGGGAACCGGCGCCTTCGGGCCGGCGAATATTCCAATAGTGTATACCCCACAAAAAACTGTTGCCGCTGTCCATAAGAACCCGTGTGGTCGGCGGGCAGATCTGACTCAGGTAGGTCATGAGTGCCTGCGGTTTAATCCTGCCGGCCCGAGAGAAACACTTTGAACGATCACTGAGCAGCGTATGTGCGGGCAGCGGCAGGCCGCCCGGTTCCTCTTCAGGCCTGGAGAACCCGGCTGGACGACTACTTATCAGACACTTTGCAACAGACTCAAGCGCAAGCCTCGGTGACCCTGATACGACCAGGCAGGCCATAGTCGAACGGCTTAGATGTTCAGGGTTCCTGGACAGATGAATCAGGCGCTCTGACAGGATTGCATCCGGATCCCAGGCTGAGGTGGATACTTCATCAAGTGCCGTTCCTACGACCAGAACTCTTTCGGCATTTTCTGGTTTGAGAGCTTCGGCAGCACTTTCATGTCCGGCAAATCCGAATACACCACAGTAAAGGGGGTGACAGCTATCGATCAATCCCTTGCCGCCGGGAGTCGTGACGAGTTTCCAGCCCTTCGATTCTGCCAGTGCGATCAATATATCAACGGAATCTGCAGCACCATCACCCAGGACGATTGTCGCCCTGGAAATATTGGCCAGTTCATCTATGAGTCTTTGCGCGATAACCGGATCAGGGGCCACTTCGTGATTGACAAATGCTCGCAGCGAAGGCGCTCCAGGGGGCTCAGGAACAGGATGCCGCATGATATCCAGAGGGATGCCCAGGTGCACCGGGCCAGGCTGATTGCTCAGTGCGTGGCTGATTGCCTGAAGCAGTTTCGGTTCCAGTTGGTCAGGGTGTGACACCAGTGTGTTAAATCGGGTGCAGCGGGAAAACATCTCTATTGTATTGATGCTGGTGCAGGAGGTTTCCTGGAGGGAGCCTTGCCCGAATTTGTTTAAAGACGTCTGAGCGGAAATTACCAGTATAGGAATACTGTCAGCATAGGCAGACGCCACTCCAGTGATCAGATTGGTAGCCCCTGGCCCGGCGGTTGAACAGCAGACTCCAAGTTTGCCAGTTTCCCGTGAATAACCCTCGGCCATAAATGCAGCTCCGGATTCATGCCTGGCTACAACTGCCCGGATACCTCCCCTGCGCTCACTACGGGCAAGTGCGTTATAGAATGGCTCGATACTGCCCCCAGGCACCCCGAATACGTACTCTACGCCCAGGGCCTCCAGATAACGCAAAATCAGGTCACCGTTCTCAAACATGGAACATTCTTTTTTCTTCGCCTTGAGGTAATGGCATACGGGCACATGCCCTTATACAGTCTGACTGTTTAATCGAGCGGTTTGGGTTTTGCGATGCCAAAGCCCTGAGCGTAGTCGAGACCCAGTTCGGTAACTCGCTCTTTAATCGCGTCGGTTTCAACAAATTCAGCAATGGTTTTAAGTCCGGCTGCATGACCTATGCTGTTGCAGGCATCAACAATACTCAGATCAATAGGATCATCCAGCAGATTACGGACAAACCCGCCATCGACTTTCAGATAATCCACTGGCAGGGCTCTCAGGTATGAAAATGAACTCATGCCCGAACCAAAATCGTCGAGAGCAAACTCAAAACCATCCTTTCGTGACTGTTCGATAAAGTTAATGGTCTGGTTCAGGTTGGCAATGGCCGACGTTTCCGTAATCTCAAAACAGACCCGCTCAGGCAGAATGGAATATTTCTCAACAAGGTTCCGGATGTAACCATACAGCTCACCATCACTCAGCGAGGAACCTGAAAGATTGATAAAGAAAGTACCCGTTGACTGTCGGCCCAAAGCAGTGCGGTCGAGATAGCTGAATGCCATATCAATAACCCGCCGGTCAATTCTCGGCATCAGCCCAAAACGCTCTGCAGCGGGAATAAACGCTCCGGGTGGTACGATAGTTTTACCCTGCTGCAGACGTACCAGAAACTCGGTGCGGAAACCGTCCGCATTATGAGCCTGCAATGGCACCATTTCCTGTTGATACAGTATGAAACTGTCTGTTTGCAGCGCATCCTGAATACGACTGGTCCATTGCATATCGGCTTGCCGCTGCTGCATTTCCGAGTCGTCACTCTGATACAGCTGTACGTTATTACGGCCCCGGTCCTTTGCGGCGTAGCAGGCGAGATCTGCGTGACTGAGCAATTCGCTGGTGGAGTTGTAAGCGTTGCTGATAACTACCATGCCCACGCTCAGAGACACGGAAAACGGTTTGTTATGCCATACAAACCGGTATTCCCGGACTTCTTCGCACAAGGTCTCTGCCACTCTTTGTGCATGACTGGCGTCACACCCCCTGAGCAGAACCCCGAATTCGTCACCGCCCAGCCGGGCCAGTGTGTCGTCAGACCGGATGTGGCAACTCAGGATTTTGGATATCTGTTTAAGCAGTTCATCACCCGCGACGTGCCCAGAGGTATCGTTGACAATTTTGAACTGGTCCAGATCCAGATAAAGCAGCACATGGTGGCGTCCTGTTTCCTGGGCATCCTGAAGTGCATGGGCCAGGCGCCGTTCAAATTCACGTCGATTGGCAAGATCCGTCAGGCTGTCGTGGAAAGCCATATGTTCAAGCGTGGATTCCGCCAGTCGTTTGGCCTTACGGACAGAGCTGTCACTAACCTCACGCCGGATGGCGGGAATCAGCCGGGAGAGGTTATTCTTCATGATGTAATCATGGGCTCCGGCCTTCATGGCGCTGACAGCTACATCCTCACCAATCAGTCCTGAAACGATAAGGACCGGCAAGTCCACCCCGTATTGCCGTGTGAGCTCCAGAACCTGAAACGAGGTAAAGCCCGGCATATTGTGATCAGTGATGACAATATCCCAAAGCTCATTCTCAAGGGCATTTTTCAGAGAATCTTCTGTGTCGACCACTTGATAAATTGGTTCGATGCCGCCTTTTTTTAACGCCCGCAGAAGAAGAATCGCGTCATCCTCGGAATCTTCGACGATCAACAGCCTTAACTGGCTATCTGTGTCAATCACTGGCGTTACCTTAGTTAAAGTTCGCGGACTGAACCGGATTCTGGAACTTTGTTCACCGTCAACCAGTAGCGGGCGAGTAAGGTCATCTGTTCCGTAAACTCCTGGTAATCAATTGCTTTGGTAATGTAGCTATTGGCCCCCAGACGGTAGGCTTCTACCAGTTCTGATGGCTCATCAGAGGACGAGATCATTATAACGGGCATCCAGTTAGTCAGTGGCGACGAACGGATGTGTTTTAGTACCTCAAGCCCGTTGACTCGCGGTAACTTAACATCAAGCAATATCACTCCCATAGAGTCCAGATTTCTGCGAGACGCTGTGTTTTCGTCCCCGAACAGAAAATCCAGGGCTTCCTGCCCATCCTCCAGCACTATGACAGGGCTGTTTTTGCTCGCATTTTTTAAAGCACGAACTGTCAGCACCTGATCGTCCGGGTTGTCATCTACCACCAAGATCGAATAATCATCCATGCTAATCATTGGTCCATTGTATTGAGCTGAAAATGGTGAACCTCAGGAGTTGCTCTGAACTGAGTGTAGTCGATCCGCAGCAGGAACAGGCAACCTGACACAAAATCTGGCCCCCTTGCCCACCTCAGAACTCGCAGAAATGCTGCCATGATGTCGCAGGATAACCCGGTTAACTGTAGCAAGACCTATTCCGGTACCGCCAAACTCCGACGGCGTATGAAGCCGGTTGAAAGCCACAAACAACTTATCGATATACTTCATATCGAAGCCGACACCATTATCCTGTATGGCAATTGTAATATAACCAGCATCTGACGTCGCCGACACTTCAATCACCCGTGACGATTCTTTGGCACTGTACTTCCATGCGTTTTCCAGCAGGTTCTGGAAGGCAACACGTAACATCCGGCCGTCGCCTGCTACCCATATATCAGGTTGTATACGTAATTCGGTTGGCAGGGGTTCACTGAGGTCGCTCAATTCCTCCCCTATCTCCTCCAACATTTCACTGAGATTCAGGCGCTCGCTTTCCATTGGCTGGCGGCTCACCCGGGAAAGCACCAGCAAGCCGTCAATCAGCCCGGCCATTCGAACACTTGCCGCTCTAATCCGCCGCAGATGATCCTTTCCTGTGTCGTCAAGCACATCTTCGCAGTCCTCCTCCAGGGCCCGGCCAAATCCCTCTATGGCCCTGAGGGGTTGTCGAAGATCATGAGATACTGAATAGCTGAACGCCTCCAGTTCCTTGTTTGCCAGACTGAGCTCGGAAGTGCGCTCCTCCACGGTGCGTTCGAGGCTATCCCGACTTTCCAGAATCCGCAGGTTCTGTTGCTCAATAGTACCAATCATTTCGTTAAAGGTTCTGCCGAGACGGCCAAGCTCGTCCCTGCCATACACCGGCGCACGGATTGTGTAGTCGTGCGCCCGTGAAATCTGTTCAGCAGCCCCGGATAGCTCAAGAATGGGTTGAGATACGAGCCGCTGCAGCCTGAAGGCGACGAATATCAGAATCAGCTGGATAAGCCCCCCAATTCCCAGTGCCAGAAAAATAAAGGTCTGTATGTGCGCATTGAGAGTTTCCAGGTGGGAAACAAGATAAATAAAACCTACGGTATCCTCGTAAAGCGTTACTGGCTGCGAGAGCCGGTAATAGCCTCCAACAAACCCCAGCTGTGGCTGCTCACTGAGGCTCGGGCAATCCGTCTCGCCAGAGCTGTACAGGGCATGCATAAGCGTTCCGGAAGCACTGAAAACACAAGCCTGTTCGATAGTCTCTATTCTGCGAAGGCTTGAAAGAATGCTGGCGAGTTGCTCATGGTCCTCAAATAATAAAGCTGCGGCCGATTGTTCGGCCAGAATTCCGGCAATGACGTGCAGCTCTGATTCCAGCTGCTCCCGGTAATTCTGGTTCTCAACGGCAATCAGGCTCGCACAGACCAAAACGATACCCAAGGTACTTGTAAACAAGGTCGGGAACAGCAATTTGGCTTTCAGCGGCCAATAACGCCAGTGCCAGCGCCTCATCACTGAACCACCCTCGAAGCCAGTTCCAGCAGTCGGGAGTTAATGTTTATGCCAGCGGCGTCAGCAGCCCGGAGGTTAATCTCGAAGCGAATGATATTGCCTTGTTTCACATATCCGATTATTCCGCCCGCATCAACAAAGCCCGGAAGTTCGCTGATGGTGAGCATCTGCCCTTCTTGGGCCATGGAAATAACTGCGGGTAAATTGCGGAGGTTCGACGAACTGACGAAAAGCACGTGGCACCCGGCGGCAGTGGAGAGGTCTTCAGGATTTACAAGCTCAAGGGTTCGCCCTTGCGACTTTCGCCCCGCGAGAGGTTGCAGCAAATCCCCGAAAGGATTGTCACCAAGTACGCAGACCCGTAATGGTAACTCTTTGTCGGGGGCCGCGATCCAACTGATAAATTGGGTGAAATTATAAAAATATGCGGCTTTTATCTCGTATTCCGAACGCACGGAAGCATGCGAAGTTGTCAGACTAACGCATAGAACCAGTGCAATAAGGAATCTCGAAAATAACAAAAGTAGCCCTCGGCCATCTTTCTTATTAACTCCGTATCTCAGTACTGCCTGTAAATACAATGCGTCAGGAAGCACCGCTGGAGTTACCAATAATTACTCTCAAGCGAGTCATAAAAAGTAATTGCATTTTATGACCCGGGGTTCAGACCGCTTCATAAGCGTTGAAGAGTAGCATTTCTATAGGCCTGAGACTTGTTTTGGCCCACAGACTATGGCAGAACCTACCTTATATTTCAGTAACACTTTGTGTGGAATCTGCGTCCCCCTCTGGCAGGCCTTTGTCGAAAGAAAAACAATAACGCCCCCGCATGGCACTTTGCTGGTCATCAAGTGGTATCACTGAAACTGATGTGATGTATACCGCATAGCAATTTTTTCTCCGCGCCGCAAACCCTGACAATCACTTCCAAGCCAAACGGGTGAAATTGTTTTTCTAACTTCTTTTCAAAAGTGGAATCATCATATGAAAGCTATCAACAAGTTCCTTTTCGTTTTTTCAGTTCTTACATTCTCTGTAGTTGCTCAGGCAGGAGGCGTCAGCCAGGAAGATATAGATCGTGGAAACAACCCTTCTTCTGTAACCGTTTCTGAAACCGGTTATTGATCAGCCAGTACCAGAGTCAATGGGCGGAGAGCCTCTTCGCCCATTGACAGGAATATCCGCACCAGCATACTCCCGCGAATACCCTAAGCATTCAACCCGAATTTTTTCGAATTACCTTCTGTAACTCGCCAACCAAACCATTCCGGAATGCCAGCACACAAATAACGAAGACTACGCCCATCAACACGTGGATGTAGTTTGCCAGTGGGCCAGAGGCGAGAAAGTTCTGCATTGAGATAATGGTCGCTGCGCCCAGAACCGGACCCCAGATAGTGCCCATACCACCCAACAGAGTCATAAGAACCACCTCACCCGACATGAACCAGTGAACGTCAGTAAGAGACGCAAGCTGAAACACCAGTGCTTTGGTGGAACCCGCAAGGCCGGCCAGCGTGGCCGAAATCACGAAGGCCATCAGCTTGTACTGGTTAACTTTGTATCCCAGAGAAATAGCGCGGGGTTCGTTCTCACGGATCGCCTTCATAACCTGGCCAAAGGGACTGTGAATGGTGCGGTAGATGGTCAGAAAACCGAAAATAAAGATGGCGAGAACAAAGTAGTACATGGTCAGGTTGTCGGTCAGATCAATCAGACCAAACAGCTTTCCGCGCGGGATGCCCTGAAGACCATCTTCGCCGCCTGTGAGCGGTGTTTGCAGAAAGACGAAGAAGGCCAGTTGGGCCAGCGCCAGAGTGACCATGGCAAAATAGATACCTTCGCGCTTTACCGCCAGTTTGCCGTAGATGAGGCCAATCAGCGCCGACATAACAACACCTGCAAGAATACCAAGCTCCGGAGTAAGGCCATAGGTAACCATCACATACCCGGTTACGTAGGCGCCAGTTCCCAAAAAAACCGCGTGGCCAAATGAAAGCAGCCCGGCAAACCCCAGCAGCAGGTTGAAAGCACAGGCAAACAGAGCGAAGCAAAGCACCTTCATCAGAAAAACCGGATAGAGCACGAACGGAGCAACCAGGGCCAGACCCAGCAATACCAGGTTAAGTTTTTTGTTGTACATGTTTGTTTCCTTAAAACGAAACAGCGGCGAATATGTAACGCAGAGGCATCTACGCTTCTTTGCCAAACAGGCCGGCTGGTTTGATCAGCAGAACCAGCACCATCACCAGGAAAATCACGGTGTTGGAGGCCTCGGGGTAGAAATATTTGGTCAGGCCTTCGATGATACCCATAGCCAGACCGGTCAAAATGGCACCGCCGATGGATCCCATGCCGCCGATAACAACGATGGCAAAGACCACGATCAGGATATTCGAGCCCATATCCGGGGATACCGTATAGATCGGAGCCGCCAATACACCGGCCAGTCCTGCCAGACCAACACCAAACCCATAGGTAAGAGTTACCAGTAGCGGTACATTGATACCAAACGCCTGCATCAGCTGAGCATTTTCAGTACCGGCACGCAGATACGCACCCAGCCTGGTCTTTTCGATCATGAACCAGGTTCCGGCACAGACTACCAGTGAGAAGACAATGATCCAGGCCCGGTAGTTGGGCAGATACATGAATGGCAGCCTGGTGCCACCCTTCAGCTCTTCTGGCATCTCGTAGGACAGCCCGGATGAGCCAAACCAGTGAGTGAATAGGCCTTGCAGTATCAGGGCAATACCAAAAGTCAGCAGCAAGCTGTACAGGTGATCTTCATTGGCGATGGGACGAATCAGCGTGCGCTCAAGTAAAATACCGAAAGCCCCGACCGCCAGGGGAACCAGTATCAGTGCCCACCAATAATTGATACCCAGGTAATTCAATCCAATCCAGGCCGCAAAAGCACCTAGCATGTAGAGCGCCCCCTGAGAAAAATTGATGATCTTCAGCAGGCCGAAGATGATCGCCAGACCCAGGGCAAGCAATGCGTAGAAGGAACCGTTGATCAACCCGATCAGCAGCTGGCCAAACAGGCCAAAAAGATTAATATCGAAAAAAGTCGCCATAACCAAACCCAAAAGTCTTTAGATAGAAGCCGGAGCTTCCTTTTCTTGTTACTTGGCAGGGATACGGGGCAGGAATACCTGCCCCGGAACGGTTACTCTTGGCTCAGCGCGAATGCGCATCCGCCGTCTTCCATTTTCATAAAGGCATCTTCACCTTTAATAACTTTTTCTATCGCGAAGATGTCGTTCTCATTGCTACGCTCATCTGCGTTTTTGATCCGGACCTGCAACATGTCATGTACCATTCGGCCGTCTTTTCGCAGGTATCCGTTACGGGAAAAGAAGTCCTCGACAGGAGTCTCTTTCATCTTCGCCATTACCGCGTCAGACTCGTCTGTACCAGCGGCTTCCACTGCTTTCAGGTAATGCATGGTCGAGGAATAAGCGCCAGCATGGGCCATGGAGGGAATCTTGCCGTCCATACGAGCCATATAACGCTTTGACCACTCGCGAGTCTGATCATCCATATCCCAGTAGAATCCTGTCGTCAGCTTCATGCCGCCGGCAATTGCCGGATCCAGAGCCTGGGCGTTAGGGGTGAAAACCAGCAAGCCGGCTACGTCAGCCATCTCGGTTACACCGAATTCGGCAGCTGTTTTAAGGGCGTTAACCATGTCGCTGCCAGTGTTGGCCAGTGCGATGACATCCGCGCCAGAGGACTGGGCCTGCAGTATGTATGACGAGAAATCAGAGGTTCCCAGAGGTGCACGTACACCACCGACCACTTCGCCCCCGTTGGCTTCGATTACACCAGTCGCAACCGACTCCAGTGCATGGCCAAATCCGTAGTCAGCGGTAACGAAGAACCACTTTTTCGCTCCGCCTTCAACCATCGGCTGTACCGTACCGTTGGCGAGTGACACCACGTCATAGGTCCAGTGGGCATTGTAAGGTGAGCAGGCTGAGGTGGTAAAAGCGTGGCTGGCAGGGGCAGCAATCAGAGTGATTTTTTTGGCATCGGTCATCACCTTGGTCACAGCGCCGGTTACCGAACTGGCGACAGCACCATTAATGACGTCAACCTGTTCGTTCTCGATCCACTGGCGCGCGATCGTCGAACCTATGTCCGGTTTAAGCTGGGTATCAGCACTGACAACTTCGATGGGCTTACCGAGTACCTTTCCGCCAAAATCTTCGACAGCCATCTGCACGGCTTCGATACTGCCCTGACCTGTAATATCAGAGTAAACACCACCCATATCGCCCAGCACGCCGATCTTGACCTTGTCATCGGAAAAACTTCCGTGAGCGAGCCCGGTCGCAGCAATCAAAGCAGTGGCGGCAGCAGTTTTAAACATCAGTTTCATGATTTTCTCCAGTTTCATTGTTTTTGTTTCGGGTTTTACTTCACTGACATACAGATTTCCGGGCTTCAGACACCCAGATAGGTATTCAGAACGTCGGTTTTTGTTCCTAGTTCGTGGGCTTTGATTTCGTCAACGATATGGCCATGTTCCATCAGGTAATGACGGTCGGCGATAGGTGCGGCGAAGCGGAAATTCTGCTCTACCAGTATGATTGTCAGGCCGCGGTCTTTGAGTTTGGTCAGAACTCCCGCGAGCTTCTGAACGATCACCGGGGCAAGCCCTTCTGTTATTTCATCGAGTAGCAGGATGTTGGCTCCGGTTCGCAAAATGCGCGCCATGGCCAGCATCTGCTGTTCACCACCGGATAGCCGGGTACCCTGGCTTTTCCGGCGCTCGGCCAGGTTCGGGAACATCTCGTAAATTTCTTCAACCGACATGCCCTCAGACCTTACTCTGGGGGGCAGCATCAGGTTCTCCTCAACATTGAGGCTGGAAAAGATGCCGCGCTCCTCGGGGCAGAAACCCATGCCCAGGTGAGCGATTTTATGGGGTGGCATGTTCAGGGTTTCCTGACCGTTAATCACGATCGACCCCGTACGTTTACCCACCATATTCATAACCGCTTTCAGGGTAGTGCTGCGCCCTGCCCCGTTGCGCCCCAGCAGGGTTACCAGTTCGCCCTGATTTACGGTCATGTCGATGCCGTGAAGAATGTGCGATTCACCGTAGAATGCGTGCAAATCGGTTATCCGGAGCTTTTCTCGGTTGGATTTGACCTTCATGATCGTGCTCATACCGAGGCCTCCACTACCGGCCCGTTGTCTGCAGCATCCTCAGGCAGACCTTCCTCAACGCCCATATAGGCTTCGCGCACACGGGGGTCAGCCGACACGGTTTCGTAATTGCCTTCGGTCAGAATCGCTCCACGTTGAAGAACCGTGATGGTGTCAGAAAGGTCTGCCACCACATTCAGGTTGTGTTCAACCATCAGGATCGTGCGATTTTTGCCAACCTCTTTGATAAGTTCGGCAACGACACTGATATCCTCATGTCCCATACCCTGAGTCGGTTCGTCCAGCAACAACAGTTCAGGATCGAGCGCAAGAGTAGTGGCTATCTCCAGAGAACGTTTACGACCATAAGGCAAATCAACAGCCTTTGCGTTCGGGAAATCCCGCAGGCCCACTGAGTCCAGCAATTCCAGAGCACGATCATTGAGCTCATCGAGGATCTTTTCCGAACGCCAGAAGACAAAGGTGTCTCTCCGTTTTTGCTGAAGCGCAACCCGGACATTCTCAAGCACTGTCAGATGCGGGAATACCGCCGAAATCTGAAAGGACCGCACAATCCCCATGTGAGCGATTGAAGCGGAGTCCTTCCTGGTAATGTCCTGGCCGTTGAAAAGCAGGGTTCCCCGGGTTGGCGTCAGAAACTTGGTCAGCAGATTGAAGACCGTAGTTTTCCCCGCGCCGTTTGGGCCGATCAAAGCATGGATAGTACCGCGCTCGATTTTCAGGTTGACGTCATCAACGGCGGTAAAGCCCTTGAACTCTTTGACGAGACTTCTCGTCTCAAGGATCAAATCCTGACTCATAGGTATTCCTTGTTTTTATTTGCAGTACCGGAGAGCTGTTTTACGTGTTCAGCTCGCTACGAATCAGTTTTTTATTGATCTTCCCGACGCTGGTTTTGGGAATCTCATAAACAAACTCAATCCGCTCCGGAATCGCCCATTTGGCGATTTCACCGCTATCAACAAACTGTTTCAGGTGGGTCTTGATAGCATCGGAGGTGGCTTCTGCGCCCTCTTTGAGAACGATGGTAGCCACCGGCCGCTCATCCCAGCGCTCATCAGGAACACCAACCACTGCGACTTCTGATACGGCAGCATGTTTGCTGATCAGGTTTTCCAGCTCGATGGTTGAGATCCACTCACCGCCAGTCTTGATCACGTCTTTGATCCGGTCTTTGATCTGCAGGGTGTTGCGGCTGTTTATCGATCCCACATCACCGGTATGCAGCCATCCTCCTTCCCACAATTCGGCGCTTTTCTCCGGTTCCTTCAGGTAACCGCCAGTAAGCCAGGGTGCGCGGGCGACCACTTCACCGACAGCTTCGCCATCGTGGGGGACATCGTTACCCTCAGCATCAACAATACGGATATCAACAAGGGGGGTTCCGACACCGGCAAGGATGCGGGCGGCGCTCTGTTCAGCCATCGGCAAAGTGCGCTCTTCATCCGACAGGTTGACCATTGTGATAACCGGGCAGGTTTCGGACATACCGTAAGCCGTCACAAAGTTGATACCGCGCTCAGCCATCTGGGCGGACAAAGCCTGAGTAGGTGCAGAGCCACCGGTGAGCATATTCCATCCCGACAGATCCGTGGTCTTGGCTTCTTCGCAGTTGAGCACCATCTGCAGTACGGTCGGAACGCCGTGAGAGAAGGTAACGCCCTCCTCCCGGAACAGCTGAACCAGACGGTTTGGTTCATAACGACCCGGATAAACCTGTTTGACCCCCAGCATGGTGGCGATATAGGGAACACCCCAGGCATGAACATGGAACATCGGAGTCATGGGCATATAGACATCGTCGCTACGCAGCAACGCGTTTGCATCCGAGCTCCCCAGGGTTATCGCAGTACTTAGTGTATGGAGCACCAGTTGACGATGGCTGAAGTACACCCCTTTCGGGTTGCCGGTAGTGCCGGTTGTATAGAATGTCGTCGCGATCGAATTCTCATCAAAATCCGGGAAGTCGTATTCGGTATCAGCGGCAGCCAGCATCGACTCATATTCGCCGATTACATTCAGGGTGGTCGGTCCGGCCTGCTGGCCGTCTGTCAGTTGTACATAACCACGCACTGTCTCCAGCTGGGGAGCCACTTGCTCAATCAGCGGCAGAAAATCATCGTGAACCAGCACAACGTCATCTTCAGCGTGGTTCATGGTGTAGATGACCTGATCGGGGCTCAGCCGGATATTCACGTGATGCAATACAGCACCGATCATGGGTATGGCGAAATAGGCTTCCAGGTAGCGATTGCTGTCCCAATCCATTACTGCCACGGTATCACCAGCACCAATGCCGGCTTTTTCCATCGCGTTGGCCAGGCGGGCAATGCGCTCATTCAGGGTGAGATAGTTATAACGGGAGATATCGCTGTATACGATTTCACGGTCAGGAAAATAACGCACACCCGATAAAAGCAGGCTTTTGATCAGCAGCGGATATTGATACGCGTTTTCTGTGCCGGGGAGCAGTTTAGGGGTTTTCATAGTTCGCCTCGTATTTTTATTGGAGCTATACCGGGGCTAGAGCAAGGCAGGTGCCAATTATGAAAAAAATACAACAGAGCTCTGTTTTTATTGGGGTAATTGTCGTGCGGGTGTGAAGGGTGGTGAATAATGAGCGGATACCGCTCATCACCGATCAGAATAATGAGCGGTATCCGCTCATTATTCGGCTGACCATGAGCGGGAGCCGCTCATGGTATTGGGCAAAACAGACCTGGAGGGGTGGCCTGCAGTTTTAACGATTCGGGGGTTCAAGCTCAGGCTTATAGATCTTCCAGTTACCCAACATACGCGTGGCCGGCGGATAGTCGTCATTGGGAATCGATTCGCCTATGGCGATAACCTGCATCACCTGATGACTGACAGGGTCGATCCAGGATTGAAACCCGGGCGGATCTTCCGGCAGTGACAACTTCAATCCTTCTAACGACTGGCGAATCCCTTCAGCATCCATCGTCTCCGCCTTCCGCCAGGCCTCTGCAACCGCCATGACCACCGAATAACTGCTCTCTGCCATGAAATTCGGGTATCGGCCGCTCCTCCGGTAAAACTCTCCTACAAACTCACGGTTTCCCGGGGTGTCCGGCCAGTTATTATGGTGATGCCCTGCAAGGATGACTCCGGGAGGCAGATCGTTCCCCAGCGCCGCCATAACACTGTACCCTCCTCCGGTATCGAAGTTGGCTAACTGACTGACCTCCAACAAACCCTGCAGGTGTGCCTGGCGCACAAAATTGGCAAAATCATCGCCAAAAAAATTGCAGACCACGATATCCGGGGGCGAAAGCAAAAGTGCTTCGATATAGGCCGAATAATCCGGTTCAGAGAGCTTCGGGTAATACTCCGCACTGATCTCAAAGGGAACATCCAGGGCCTCCAGCCCTTCCAGCAGGTCTTCCAGTGCCTGATGTCCGTAATCATAGTCGGGGCCTACGTAGGCCAGTGTGGTCCAGGGTGTTTCAGACTGCATTTCTTTAAGGTAGCGGGCACCCGCCCGCATAGACTGGCGGCTGTCATTGTTGACCCTGAAGTACCATGGATTCACAGGTGCCTGAGTCAGTCTTGACGAAGTGTGGCCCGCGCCAATGAAAAGCATCTCCTGCCTTTCGGCATAAGCACTGATCTCAAGTGCGATGCTTGAATAGACAATACCGCACAGAATATCGACACCCTGCTCCTCAACCAGCTGTCGGGCCAGGGTCATACTACGGTGGCGCTTGCCTTTACTGTCTTCGAGAAGAACTTTCAGACGCGGATAGAGCCTGGTTTCACCAGCATTTATGTACTGTTGATTCAGATGCTTAAGCTGATCCAGCGCCATACCTATTGCCACATCAGCGTCCCGGCCGAAAAAACCCATCGGCCCTGTCAAAGGATAAAGGCAGCCGATCGTTAAATCAGGTTCCACCAACTCCTCCCCTGCCTGAAGCTCCAGGCCGTATGCCGGAGGCACCAGCGACCAGAGAACAAGGGTCGCACCGAAAGCCTTGCGGAAAAATCGTGGTAGATTCAAAACACTTCGGGGCGTCATTCTGCGATCCCCAGCTTCTGTAATCGCCGCTTGAGTGCATGGCGGGATATGCCGAGCTTTTCTGCCGCTGCTCCCTTCCGCCCACCTGCCTGCTCCAGGGTTCTGAGAATAATATCCCGCTCCGTTTCCGCCAGTCGATCTTCAATAGAGCTATCAAAATTGTCGGCAAGGCGCGCAGAATGATCAGTCGGCTGCATTTCCGGTGGCAGCATGGAATGAGTTACCACTTCACCGGGATAAAGCACGGTCAGACGTTCCAGCAGGTTTTTCAGTTCGCGAATATTGCCCGGCCAGTCATAATCTGTCAGGTGTGCCATTATTTCCGGCTCAAACAACACCGGAGAACAGCCTTCACTGGAGGCCATCTTGAGACTGAAATGTTCGATCAGAAGGGGAATATCCTCCCGTCGCTGCGCCAGTGCAGGAACCCGAATCGGCATCACATTAAGGCGGTAATAAAGGTCCGCCCTGAAGCTGCCATCTTCCGCAGCCTGCCCTAACTCTCGGTTGGTGGCCGCAACAATCCGTACCTCAGCCTGATGGACCCGACTGGATCCGATGGGCCGGTATGTGTGATCTTCAAGAAAGCTCAGCAGTTTAGCCTGCAGCGCCAGAGGCATCTCTCCGATCTCGTCCAGAAACAAGGTGCCACCGTTGGCTAACTCCACCAGCCCTGAGCGACGTTGATGAGCCCCGGTATAGGCCCCCTTTTCCGCCCCGAAGAGTTCCGCTTCCAGCAATTGTTCCGGCAAGGCGGCACAATTCACCTCAACAAAAGGGCCAGATGCAACCTTCGACAACTGGTGCACCTCACGCGCCACTGCCGTTTTACCTGTGCCTGAAGCCCCCTGTAACAGCAGGGTTTTGGCTCCGCTCCGGGCGATGCGGGTCAGATCTTCGTGCAATCGTCGCATCGCGTCGCTCCGGCCGATCAGCCGGGCTTCTCCCAACTCCCGTTCACGGAAAAAACGTACTTCTCTGTCCAGCCGGCAACGTTCGAGGGTGCGCGCAATCAACGATTTCAGCTCGTGAATATCAAAAGGTTTGGTAATGAAGTCCAGAGCACCATTTTTCAACGCTTCAATTGCGACCTTGATGTCTCCGTGGGCGGAAAACATTACCACTGGACAGGCCGGCAATTGTAGCTGCAGCTGTTTCAGCACCTCCAGGCCGCTGAGGTCCGGCAGCCGCAGATCCAGCAACACCATGTCGGGCTGACAATCCAAAGCTGTTTCGATTCCGTCATTACCGGTATAGGCAGTTGCAATCCCGTAACCGTCGGCTCCAAGTGCCAACTGCAACGAGCGAACCAGACGCTGCTCATCATCAATAATCAGAATCAGTGCCTTATTCATGAATATCCTTTGAAGCATTGAAAATCAGCGAAACCCGGGTACCTGCTCCCGGTTCACTGCTGATCTGCAGATTTCCGCCATTAAGCTGTACCAGGCGCTTGGAAATAGACAAACCCAGGCCAGTGCCCTGGCTCCTGGTCGTGTAAAAAGGCTCAGTAGCCCTTTCCAGCGCTTCAGGTGCCATACCAATACCCGTGTCGCCGACGGTGATCACCGTTTTTTCCTTAACCGCCTGAACGTCCAGATTCAGCTCACCACCTTCCGGCATCGCCTGAATACTGTTGAGCGCAAGGTTCATCAGCACCTGCTGTATCTGATTTTCATCCACACACAACTGAGCATCCTGATCGCCGGAGAGACTTAAATGTATGTTTTCTCTGACAGCCAGAGGGTCAATCAAGGCTGACAGACGCCGAAGCAGATCGCCGGCGCTTACCCATACACGCTCGGGATCAAAAGGCCGGGCAAAGCTGAGCAGGTTCTCAACCACCCCATTGACGCGATCAATTTCCTCCAGAACAAGGGTGATCAGTTCGGCGTTTCGCGGGTCGTCATCCACCGGAAAACTCTGGACACAAACCTTGATGGTCGCCAGGGGATTACGAACCTCATGGGCAATGCTGGCCGAGAACTCACCCAGGACCGCTTTCTTTTCAACATCGAGACGGGAATCGATCAATGCCTGGAGCCTGCCACCCATGCGGTTGAATGCTTTGGCCAGGAGTGTGATTTCATCGTTCCCTTCCGGAGGAATATGAATATTCCAATCCCCTCTGGAGACAGCTTCTGCGCCTTCTATCAGGGGTACAAACCGTCTTTTTATCCGCACAATAAGCGTCATGAAGAAGCCGCTGACCAGCACAACAGACACACCTACTCCCAGCAGGAAAACAGGGCGCCTGAACTCCTGACTGAGGCTGACAGCGGGATCCTGCTTTATTACTTCTACCGACCAGCCCGGTGCAAATTCCTGACTGAGCCAACTGGAGGCCTGGTCCAGAGCAGGTTGACCATTCACGGTAAAGCGTTGCCCTTCGGAGGTGCTTAATAATGGCATGAAGCCATCGATCCGGGTCTGGTTTTTAAGTAACTCTGTCAGGCTGGCAAAACGAACATGCAACGCAACAAATCCGGGAGAAGACGCATCCCCGGAACTCAATGGCAAAGGCGCTGCCAGCAAAAACCAGCCTGAATGCCCCCGGCGAGGTGCTTGCGGCCCTATTAACCAGAAATCAGCGAATTTTCTTCTGGGCAATCCGGCCAGCGACAGCTCCATTTCTCCCCAATAAGGGGATCCCGATGATGCAACACCAGGCAATGCCGTTTTCAGTTGCCATTGATCATCGAAGAAAAGCACGCCATAGATATCGAAGCTGTCCGTCTCGAAGCTGATCAGCGCATGAGTCGACTCTAACTCAGGTGACAATGGATCCCCCGACACGAACCGTTCGATGTTCGGCAAATCGATAATCGTTTCGAGCTCAAACTGCCGGGCTTTCAGAAAGCCTGATAACGCAGCACGGGTAGCATTCATGGAATGCTGAACTTTCTGCTCCCCCAGATCCTCAAGCAATTCACCGGTGAAACGGTCATAAAGCCAGGTAACCACCAGCAAAGGCAGCACAGTAACCAGCAATGCAAGCACCAGATAGCGCCTTAAGAGACTGTTGCGCCATAAACTTATTTTTATCTGGTTTCCTGTAGCTTCCCTCAACGATCGATCACTCTTGAAGTATTGGCCCGAGCCCGGGGCTGATCACTGTTTATACCTGTCGAGTAAAAAGCAATTAATGCGCCAGTTTCGCAAAGCACTATTGCTGACCATCCGCCCACACCATTGGAACTGAGGTGATATGTAAACCAGTTAGCCTAGTTGCTGACTGCTTTGACGTTCTGCTCGGCTACCTTTTTAATCGTCCGGCGACACGGAGAGTTTGTCATGACGTCATGCCAGCGTTCCTGAAGCAGCCTTTCGATGTTATCCCGTATCCAGATAACACCCGGATCCCTGTCGTGGCGGGCATGCCAGATAAGATAGAGGCTCGTCGGATCAACGTCGAACGGCAGATCTCCCATCCACAAGCCATTCACAAAACCACAATCCTGACTGATCATTTCCGGAACCGAGGCAATCAGATTGGTTTCTCTCAATATCTCGGGAACAATGGAAAAATGATTGACTGTGGCAGCAATGCGTCGACTTTTGCCTTTCTGATCCAGATAACTGTCCACGAAACCATGCGCATCTCCGGACATACTTACCAGTAAATGCCGGGCTTCCAGAAACTCGTCCATGGTTATCTGCTTACCAGCAAGCGGATGATCCGCGCGCATGGCCAAAGCATAACCCCCATCAAATAACCAACTGCTACGAAGGCTATGATCGTGGTGATTCAAGACACCAACAGCGAGATCCACATGTGCTTCACGTAAAGCATCGTGGGTACCCTCTGGGGTATATGGCACTGCGTGCAGGTCGATGCCCGGTGCTTCACGTTCAAGCAACTCAATCAACTGGCGCCAGATCAGTTCAACGATCACGTCAGTCGCGGCGATGCGGAATTTTCGGCGTGACTCACCAGGCTCAAACTGGGTAGCGTGTACAGCATTGGTCAGGGCAAACATAGGCCCGCCAACCTGGTCCCAGAGGCTTCTTGCGTAGGAGGTTGGCTCGATATTGCGCCCTTTGCGAACAAAGAGAGGATCGTTCCAGACATGTCTCATTCTGGAAATTGCGTTGGAGACTGCCGGCTGGGTCATCGAGAGCCTCTCGGCCGCACGGGTGACAGAGCGCTCAGTCATGATCGCATCAAAGATATAGAGCAGTTGAAGCTCTTGAGTTTTCATCACTAAAGTACCTGGGCAGGAGGAGCCTTTTTCCAGTCTGAACGGTAAAAGGTGCCGTCGCAACTGCGGTGAACCGGCAAGCCACCCTCCGGGGTGGCGAAAGTATAAAGCCTCCAGATCCGGAGGCTTTATCATCTGTTGCTATAAATGCCCTTTAACAAAGGTTCGAAGTTCGCTCAGGCTGCTGGCACCAGTCTGCTGTGCAATCACATCGCCATCCCGGAAAAGAACCAGCGTGGGTATGCTCCGGATTTTCATCGTCGCTGCAACTTGCGGACTGTCATCAACATTTACCTTGGCTACGACCAACTGGTCACCAAACTCGTCAGCGATTTCTTCAAGAAGCGGCGCCACTGCCCTGCATGGGCCGCACCACGGCGCCCAGAAATCCACAAGGACAGTCTGCTGATTACCAATTACTGCATCTTCAAAATTTGCATCAGTCACATGAACCATGTCTGTCATTTCTATACTCCGATTATTGATTCAGATTAAAGATGCGCCCGATTGGCCGGTATAACTAATTTGGAGCAGGTATAGCTCGTATTTACCTGAGTGATAACTCCCGGTATATCAGGAGGAACCTAGCCTCTTACTGAGCACCAGCCCTCCCCATGCCAGAGTGCGGTTGCCTTTGCCACTCCTGATTTCGGAACTCTGAACCCGCAGGACATAGCTCAATTCCGTACCCGCCCAAAAGCTGTGGGTGTAACCGGCCCACACTTCAGCAAGCAGGATATTCAGGTCATTTGCGCCAAGCTCATGGTCGGAATCACGGAATTGACCTTGCAAAAAGGCGTTGTAGGCGCGGGCTTTGACTGACATGCCGCCCCAGAAATAGTCTTCCCGGCCTCCCGGCGTTGATACCGAAGGGGCACGCTCCCCATAAGCCATCAACTCAGGATTAAAACGATTGTCCGGCGATGAGATAAGTCCATCGCGAAACACCAGGGCGGCCCCGAACTCAGTCAGATAGCCGACAGAACCAAAGTATGTGACTTTGAATTTCCGGTCGGGCTGACTTGCGTTCAGGTATTGGTGATAGGCAGCCGAATAGCGAAAAGTCGGCTCTCCTCCTTCTGAAATCTGGTGCCCCCATCCCTTGGCCCGCTCACTGCCAATTGCCTTATGGATAGTGTTCTGGCTGGATTTAAAAACATCGAGACCCAGAGCCCCCAAGGTCAACGACGTAGTCCATCCAGCCCCGGACCCCGGCTGCTGATAACTCCGACTAGAGGAGATGTACACCAGACTGCTGAAAGGGCGGTCATTCGTATCAATCGTATTTGACTCTATTTTCTCCGGTGTAAAGCCGTAAACGCCAAACTCCAGAGCCGTGCTGACAGGCTGAGCTGGAAGCCGGGAAAGCCCGGCCAGCACGGCCTGGTCAATATTGCCGGTCAGGCTTGAGAACACATTGTTGCTGAACTCGTCCGAGTTTGAGGAATAGGTTACGGAAACCCCCGCGGTATAGTCCCTGTCGGTCTGAGTTGGGGCGAAAAGGTCGTTGTCGGTTGAGATTGCGAGAACAGAATCCGCGCTTTCCGCATAGGCGGTCGCTGAAAAAATTGCAAAAACAAATGAAATGGCAAGCGAAGGGCATTGCATGGCCAACTCCGAGGTATCAATGGTCGGAAAAAAGTTGGCGCTATTCTTGAGGTCACGAACCGGTAAAACTAATCAGTTATACAAATTTCAACTATCACGACTGGTGATAGATAGGTATTTTTACGACCATTACTGCCCTGTCACGACTCCCATAAATGTTTATCCATTACATTACATAAACTCTTTAACACTATGTATTATATGTATTTGCATAGTTTATTTTTGATTATGGAAGCTACCAAACAAAAAATTGAAAATATAGAGATGAGCGACAAAACATCATACTGAGTGATGTTTTCCATACAGTTTGAAAATTATTCACCAGTGAATCCGATCTGCATACTTCGCTGCAACTGAGGTCGCACAGGTTGACGACTTCAATACGAGTATCAAATCAAAACTGTACTGGGGAATTTGTTATGCGCAAAATTACACTGATCACCATCGCCTCTCTCGCCGCCGTTGTTGCCCTGCCTGCACAGGCAAGTCTTGCCGACCGTAAATCAGACGTAGTTATCGAAGCACCAGCGTATCCAGCGCCATACTCAGGTCAAGTCGTTATTCGCGGGGAGATACAGTCGGATGAAGGCACTCACAAATCTGCACAACCAGCACCATACAGCGGCCAGGTTGTTATTCGTGGACAAGTCCAGCCAGCAAGCCACGGCTAGATAGAAACAGTTTCTTTGCGAGGCACCAGGGACGGTGCGTTTTCCAATCAATCCGCGTCCATGCGCTATTAGCCAACAAGCAGACGAAGGGATTTACAGCTTTACGTCGGCGGCAACTAAGGGTTTTACACCAGGTTCCCGACTCCTGGCCATAAGCAGAAACACACTTCCTGCCAACATCGTGGCTGCTGCGGCATAAAGCCCGGCGGCATAATCACCATTGTATTCACGGAGCAGGCCAGTAATGGCCGGAGCAATGATCTGGGCAGAGCCAAAAGATATGGTCATTTTCCCCATGAATTTTGCGGGTCGCGAAGGATAAAATCGCCCTGCCATAGTCAGTACAAGGCAAACAATGCCAACAAAAGTCCCGCCAAAAAGAATCGCTCCCAACATGGTTAACAGAATACTGGGCTCAATCACCGGCAAAAGAATACCTGCCGTTTGGAGCAGGCTCGCAGCGATCAGCGCATTCAGGGTACCAAATCGCCGGGCTATCAGGTCCCAGAGAATGGCACTCGGAGATGCCGCCAGCCCCATGACTAAAAAGGCCCATACCCCCTTCCCTTCCAGACCGGGAAGCTCATCAACAAGGGCCACAATAAAAGTGGCACTCACGACATAACCAATGCCAGCACAGAAATAGGCAATGGTGAAAAGCTTCAGAAAAACAGGGTCCGGCGGGGAATCTTTCATGGCCTGATGGTTTGCAGGCACAGGTTCAGGCCGTGGCAACCATCCCCATGCCGGGACAAGAATCACAGCGCCAATGGCAGTCAGCACCAGCCATTGCTGGCGCCAGTCAAATACGGAACTCATCAGTTCAACCGCAACGGCGCACAGAATCATTCCGAGTCCAACGCCGCTGAACTGAATGCCGAGCTCACTACGATGGTTGTTCCGGATCAGCCAGTTAAGAACCAGTCCCGAACCAATCAACATGCCGGCTGCACAGCTAAGTCCTGCCAGAAAACGAAAGATTGCCCAGAGCCAGATATTCTCAGTCAGCCCCATTCCCGCAGTGGTAACAAGCGCCGCCACCAGGCCAATGCGATACAGGCGATCCTTCAGAGCCAGATCACTGATCATGGAAGCAACTATCGCCCCGACGAGATACCCCAGGTAGTTTATTGATGCCAGCCATCCCCCTTCTGCTGGCCCCAACCCGGCACTTTCCTGCATAACAGGCAGCAAAGGGGTGTAAGAAAAGCGGGATATACCCATGACCAGAATCAGGTTTAGCACCCCTGCGGTCAGTACCTTGTAACGTTGTACAGGATCAGCCATACATGCCTCAGTGCTTCTTGAATGTCAGGCCGGACGGGGTTGTTTATAGTAGTGCCCCTTCTTCAACCAGTGGTGGTACTGGTAAAAGCGTATCCCAGCAAATACCATAGATAAAATCGATTATTTATATACCTACCACAACCATTGGTTATGACATGGAGCTACAGCAACTGAGATTGTTTCTTGCGGCCGCGGAATCCGAGAGTTTTACCCGGGGAGCCAAACGGGCTTTCGTTTCCCAACCGGCTCTCTCTGCTTCAATCGCAAAACTGGAAGCCGAACTTGGCGTAAAGTTATTTACACGAAACAAGCGCAACGTCGTGTTAACGCCAGCCGGCAGAACGCTTTTCGAACGTGCCACGCGCATAGTCGGGGAATGCAATAAAGCCCGCGATGAACTGAAGCATCATGGCCAGCAGCGCAGGGTGAGACTTGGGGTTATCAACACCTTATCCATTACCCATGTTGCCCGCCTCATTGAGCCCTACCGCCGTGAGAATCCCGGGCTCAAGTTGCAGGTATTTGACGCAACCATGGAAGAAATGGAGGAATTTGCCGGAAGCGGCCGGATTGATATGGCGTTAACCCTGCTTGGTGATCGCCCGGGCCACCACCACTTTACTCATACGAAACCCTTGTTTTCCGAGTCTTACAAAGTAGCCATGTCAGTCCATCACCACCTGTGCGAGGTGCCATCTTTAAGTTTTGAGGATCTGGGAAAAGAGCCCTTTATCTCCCGCTCTCATTGTGAATACCGGTTCATGCTGAAAGACCTGCTGAGATCGTCCGGAGTGCGGCTGAATGTCGCATACGTTACCAACCAGGACGACCGTGCTTTGGCACTGGTCGAACAGGGGGTTGGAATTGCGATCGTTCCCGAGCATTACGACTCACCCAATATCATAAAGCGCCCACTTTCGGAGTTGTCGGCAGTGAGGTCAGTCGGTTTTGAATGGGGAACAAGTGACAATGAGCAGGAAATCAACCAGTTTGTCGATTTTGCCTCCACTGTTCGATGGCCGTATTAGAAATTGTGTGGGATGTACCAGCGTTCGGGGCAGTCATTGAATGACTACACTGATAATAACCGGGCGTTCTTGATGTAAGTCTGTGATTGCTCTATCTTGAAATTAATGCTGTGCTTGAGGAAGCGGCCCCAAACCAACAGGAAATCGAACAAGCAATATGATAAAAAACCGCACATCTACCAAGGATTCTGTTCATCTATTGCTCGATGCGGTGGACGCAATTTCTGTTCAGGGTTATGACGAGGAACGCAAGGTTACCTATTGGAACAGAGGTAGCGAATTTTTATATGGCTACACCGAAGAAGAGGCCCTGGGAAGGCGGCTGGAAGACCTGATCATCCCTGAAGAAATGCGCGATGCTGTCATTACAGCACATAAGAACTGGATCACTGAAGGCGTAGAGATTCCCGCAGCTGAGCTTACCCTGAGAAATAAAACTGGCGACGATGTGAATGTATTTTCAAGTCATGCTTTTTTTATTAACAAGAAAAAAAAGCATGAAATGTTCTGCATTGACATTGACTTGTCTGAAGTAAAAAAAGCTAAAGACGAAGCAGTCTTCAAAGAGAATATGCTCGAAGCTGTATTTGAGGCGACTCCCGATTTATTTTTCCTGATGGAAAAAGATGGAACTGTTATTGACTATCACGCTGGCGACAATAAACATCTATACGTCCCACCTAAGTCATTCATCGGAAAAAATATCTCAAAATTACTCCCTGGAAAGATTGCGGATAATTTTAAAAAACACATAGAAAAAACAATAAATGAACAAAGCATGTCGAGCTTTGAATATTATTTAGACATGCCCCAAGGTACCGTTTATTTTGAAGCAAGATTCAATTACCTGAAAACATACCAGCAGGTTGTTATAATTGTCCGGGATATAACTGAGCAACACAAGTCAGCTGAAACAATAAAAAAACATGCTTATTTCGACTCATTAACCTTGCTTCCAAACCGCTTTTTGTCGCTTGACCGTTTAACAGAAATGCTCAAGGATGCAAAAAGAAGTAATGAAAAAACTGCCGTGCTATTTCTGGACCTCGACGACTTCAAGAAGGTAAATGATTCTCTTGGCCATGAAGTTGGCGACAAGATACTTGTTGAAGCCGCTAACAGGCTGACACTAGCAGTAAGACAATCGGATACGGTCGGCCGCCTGGGCGGCGACGAATTCATTATATTACTCCGCACCTTATCAGACGAAATAAATGTAATAGACATTTCTGAAAGTTTACTGAACGTTTTCAGAAAACCTTTTAATATTGATGGCAGAGAACTGGTTCTGACACTAAGTATTGGGATTGCAACATATCCTGAAAACGGAGACAGTGCGTCTGAATTATTACGCAATGCTGATACGGCAATGTACCAGGCAAAAACTTCAGGTCGTAACACATATTCATTTTTCACAAAAGAAATGAATGACATTATGTTGCGCCGTTTTGAAATAGAGGAGCAATTACATAACGCTCTGGAAAACAATGAACTTGAAGTATATTATCAGCCAAAATACAGTGTAAAAGATGGAAGCATTGTTGGAGCAGAAGCTCTGATTCGGTGGCACAGCCCTTCCCTGGGGAATATCACGCCAGACGAATTCATCCCGATTGCAGAGCATACCGGCCTGATATCACCTATCGGTAACTTTGTAATCAAAGAAGCACTTGAGTTTTTGAGTACATGGAGACGTACACACAAAAAAGACTACACAATCGCAGTTAACCTGTCCCCTCGCCAGTTCCGGGATACGGATTTAATTGGTTTTATCAGGGACTCCCTTGAGAATTCTGAAATCAAGCCTGAAAGCCTGGAATTTGAAATTACAGAAGGCTTGCTGATGGCCAGAAGCTCATACATTGATGATACATTGAAAGAGCTACATAAGCTGGGCGTTAAATTGTCAATGGATGACTTCGGAACGGGATATTCGTCACTAAGTTATTTAAGGCAGTACCCGTTTGATATATTGAAAATTGACCGAAGCTTTATTAGTGGAATTTCCTTAAAAAAAGAAGATTGCGATCTTGTAAAAGCAACTATTGCAATGGCACACAGCTTGGCATTGCAGGTTGTTGCTGAAGGAGTGGAATTACACGAACAACTTATTATTCTGGATAGTTTAGGGTGCGATTTAGTACAGGGATATTATTTCAGTAAACCCGTACCTGCAAATGAACTCCTTGAACTTCAAGATTCTTCAAGTGACTCTTCTACTGCCTAGGTACAGGCTCTGACAGAAATAAGGGAATGCACTTCGCCTATTTCAGCCCAGTGCGTAATACGTTGCTTGTCGCCATCCCAGAAATATTTCAAATGTGGCCCCTGTACCGGGATAGAAACAGATTTAGGTTTGAATGCTGCTATACACTCACTTCCCGGGTGCCGGACGCTGTTGTACAACAACCCGTTTGACCCTTTGTTACGCCATCGACGCGCAAATTTCTGGCTCAGGACATAGTCATTAACGTCGGGATTATGCAGATCTGCAAATTCCGGCCCACGGATATCATGCATCTGTGACGTCACGCTACCAATATAGGCTCTCATAGTGAGCTCTATAGAGTCTTCATTGGCTGCTGCCAGTTCCCGCTCTTTGTGAAATACAGTCTCCCGAATTGCTGCCTCAAGAGTGTTTGCTGCGTAATAGACTCCAAAATGCCTGTCAGCAAACCGGCTTCCGAACCCAAGGTGCGTGAATGATGCCATCACAGGTGTACTCCCAGGCCCGCTGACCCGGTCACCAGGTGGTACCAGCCCGATATCCCCGGCTTCATCAAGCAGGCGGGGGTTAGTCATACCCTCAATCTCGAATGCCAGCTCAAATTCTTCTGGTTCGTAGATGCGCTCAAAGAGGTCTATGGGCGGATAGTGGCTGGGTATAATCCGGTAGGTTTCCCACTCAGGAAAGAACAGCGGAGGGGTGGAAAACATCACCACCCCCGCTTGGCATCGAAATACTGGCGGGCCAGCATCAGATTCATCATTGAGCCTTGTGTCATGAATTCCATGGCCGATTTGCCGCAAAACGGAACTTCAGACGTTTTTAACCGGATTCTGCGATTGGCTCGCTCATGAGTCGGGTACAACAACTGCAATGCCTTGTAGATTCCAAGGATGTAGCTGATGCGCTCCATGGTGTCATTGGAAAGCTTGACCGGGTTGAGCTTCGCATAATTATAAAGCGTAGTTCTGGAAGGGCCGCCAAGAAGTTTGCTCCGCTCTTCTGTATTGCACCCCCATTCTTCTGTAACCCCGAAGAACCCCTTTAGTGCCACTCGCCCTTTCTCAGCCTCGCGGTCACCTTCTTCGGCTCTGCGTTCAACGATTGCTGTCATGGCCTGCCCCTCACTGCTATACATGTTCACATGTGTACAATATAGCAGGTTCTATACAAACCTACACTCTTTCGGGACGCCAGTTTACTGTTCCTGCTCCCATCCACCACCCAGAGCCCTATAAAGATCAACTATCGCTACCAGGCGTGCTAATCTCAACTGAACTAATTGCTCCCGGGTCTGGAACAGGATGCGCTGTGCATCCAGGAGAGCCAGCAACTCGTCGCTTCCTTCCTTGTAACGTAACTCTGTCAATTCCAGCGTATGCAGAGCGCGTTCGCTAACGGTTCTCTGCAGCTCCTCCCGCTGATGACTGGTCTGAAGCCTGTCGATCGCATCATCTGTTTCCTGCAAGGCGGTCAGAATGGCACTACGGTAATTTTCAAGCAGCTCTGTACGCTGGGACTCACTGATAGCCTTCCGGGCATCCAGCTGGCCTCCATCAAACAGACTCTGAACCAGCGAAAGAGTCAAACCAGCTGTTTTAACCGGGCTTGCCAGGCTCAATAAACTGTCGCTGCTGATGCCGGCATTAAGCCCCAGAGAAACAGACGGAAGAAATGCCGTTCGGGCCTGTTCTACATTTGCATCTGCAGCTTGCAGGCGGGCCTCTTCACGGGCAAGATCAGGCCTCCGGGTGAGCAGGTCTGTTGGCAGGCCTTCGTCAACCGATGGTAGCGCTATGACAAGCAACCCTCCGTTAACAGAGCCCACTTCGAAGCCAAGCGGTGATGCTCCTACCAGCACAGCCAGAGCCGAGCGGGTCTGCCGGTATTGAAGCTGCATTGGTACAAGGCCGGCCCTCTGGTTCAGTACTTCCGTTTGCTGGCGCAGCAACTCAGCCCGGCTGGCAGCGCCATTGCGATAGCGCACCTCCACAATATGCTCAGTCCGCTCTGCGATGCGCAGGTTTTCATTCCCCACCTGTATTTGTTCATCAAGAGCGAGCAGCTGGAACCAGGTCGTTGCCACGCTGCTGGCCAGGCTCAACCGAACAGTGTCGTAGTCGAATGAAGTCGCCCGGAATGACGCTTCTGCCGACGCTCTGGCAGCTGCAAGATTGCCCCACAGATCCAGTTCGTAACTGGCGTTCAGAGTAGCCGAAGTGGATTCGCTATGCCGGGGTGGGCCATATCCATCGGAAACACCAGAACTGGAACCTCCATTCAGGTTAAGCGACGGAAACAGACTGCTGCCAGCGATACGTACCTGTTGCTCTGCCTGAAATACCCGCTGCGCCATTGCACCTAAATCAGGGCTGTTCCTGAAGGCCTGGTCAATGAGCTGATCCAGTTCCGGAGAGCCAAAAGCCTGCCACCAGAGTTTATCCGGGGCTGCACTGTTGCCGGTATTTTCACCGGGCAGGTTCCAGGTTTGCCCTGCCCCGATTGCAGGCCGTTCAATTGCGGTTGTGGTGACACAACCGGCAAGGATTAGCGCCAGGCCACTAAAGATCAGTGCCTGGAATGCGTCTGTTCTTAAATTTCCGCTCATTCAGGCACCTCCTATTCCGTCGCCAATGCAGCGACCGGGTCCAGCCGTGCAGCTTTCCGTGCCGGCAGGAAACCAAACAAAAGCCCGGTACCAAAAGCACAACTGAAGGCCAGAAGTACCGGCATCAATGAATAGGTTACGGGGGTCCCAAAATGAGCGACCATGGCCGCCGCACCTAGCCCCAGGCCGACACCAATCAGCCCACCCAATGCAGATACAGCAAGCGCTTCCAGGAGAAACTGCTGCAGGATATGGCGGGCACGGGCACCAGTTGCCATACGTATGCCGATTTCCCGGGTACGCTCAGTAACGCTCACCAGCATGATATTCATAACGCCGATCCCCCCGACAAGCAGAGAAATCGCGGCGACAGAGCCCAGTAACCAGGTCAGGGTGTCCTGTGTTTCGGAGACTGTATCTATCAGCGAAGCCATATTGTGTATCTGGAAATCTTCAGTTCCATGGCGCTGCATCAACAGCTCATGCACCTGCGCCTGGGCTTCATCCATCAGGGAGGTATCATCCACAGCGATGGTGACATTGCGCAGATGGCGCTGCCCGAAGATCCGCATGCTTCCTGTGGTATAGGGAACGAGCACCACATCATCCTGATCCTGCCCCATGGGTGAAGCGCCTCGCTCACTCATAACGCCGATGACCTGAAACAGGACACTATTCATAAGAATGTAATGCCCCACAGGGTCTTCCTCGCCAAACAGAGACTGGGCTGAGGTTTTTCCCAAAACCGCGACTGGCGCGTATCCGCCTTCATCCACGTCGTCAAAGAAACTTCCCTGTTCCAGGGGCCACTGCCGCACAACCGGGAACTGCCAGGAGGTAGCGTTCACTTCTGCCTGATGATCAGCATTGCCATAACGGAAGGTCTGACTGCCAGTGAGTTCAGGAATGGCTGCAGTGATATTGGGCAAAGTGTTGATAGCATCCACGTCTTCCGGTACCAGAGTGGCAATGTTCCAGCCGCCTCGTCGCTGGCCCGGAGCACCGGGGCGCACCAGAAGAAGATTACTCCCCATTGCACTGATGCGGTCTACCACTGCCTCACGGGCACCATCGCCTATAGCCAGCATGGTAATAACGGAAGCCACTCCGATCACAATACCCAGCAACGTCAGTGCCGTGCGGAACAGATTTGCAGTCATGGAGGTTATGGCGGTACGGGCACCCTGATAAAGCTCTCTGACAATAGAGGGCTTATGCTTTAGAGGCTGGTGCTTGAGAGGCGTGGTATCAATGGCCGTTGCTGAGCCTGGATCACTAACGATCTGACCATCAACAATCTCAATCTGCCGGTGTGCGTGTTCCGCAACCTTACTGTCATGGGTGATCAGAATGATGGTATAGCCTTCTGCTGACAGCTCTTTCAGCAGCTTCATCACCTCACGACCGCTGTGGCTGTCGAGTGCGCCAGTCGGCTCATCAGCCAGAATGATTTCACCACCATTCATCAGCGCCCGCGCTATAGAGACCCGCTGCTGTTGCCCGCCGGAAAGCTGGCCCGGACGATGGTCCATACGATCACCCAGCCCCAGCCTCTGAAGCAACCCGGCAGCACGTGCCTGTCGCTCACCTGCCCGAAGGCTGGCGTAACTGGCAGGCATCTCCACATTGGCAGATGCAGATATTCCAGGTAACAGGTTATAGCTCTGAAATACAAAACCAAAGGACTCTCGGCGCAGGCGTGCAAGACCATCACTGCTCAGCTTTGATACATCATGTCCATCGAACCAGTACTTTCCGGTTGAGGAGCGGTCCAGGCAGCCAAGGATATTCATCAGTGTGGATTTGCCTGAGCCGGAGGCTCCCATAATGGCAACAAACTCACCCCGCTGGATAACAAGGTTGATACCCCGCAGTACAGGTACGGCCACTTCGCCGTTATGGTAGGTGCGAGTGATGTCCTGCAATTCGATCAGTGGGCGGGGCATAGCTAAAGCCTCATACCATTGATCCGTCGGGGTCCGCCAGCGGCTCTGCCAGCTGTGCCGGAGCCACGGGGGCTGCTCACAATAGTGTCACCCTCTTCCAGACCATCCAGAATTTCAGCTTGCACCCGGTTAGTGACCCCGACGATTACCTCTCTCCGTTCGGTTTCGCCGTTCCGGCCAACCACTCGTACACTGGCCCTGACACCACGCCGGTTGAGTGCCGTCACGGGAATAAGCAACGCATCCCTCGCTTCTGCATTAACAAAGAAAACCTGGGCAGTCATTTGGGTCATCAGCCGGCCTTCGGCGTTAGGTACTTCGAATACGGCGTTGTAGAGAACGACATTGTTCTCTACAACGGGAGTGGGCTCCAGCCTGTCCAGCCGGCTCTCCCAGCGGTGATCCGGGTTACCCAGCGTGGTAAAATAAACAGGCATGCCCGGTGTCAGTTTGCCAATATCGGCCTCCGACACCTGGGCTTCAACGGTCATGGCGCTCAGATCAGCAACCCGCATAAGCACCGGCGCCTGCTGATTAACGTTCAGGGTCTGCCCCTGACGAACTTCAATAGAAACGACTGTCCCATCAATCGGTGCGTAGATACGGGCGTATTCAAGGTTGGCTTCTTCCGCCCGCAAAGTTGACTCTGTCTGTTCAATCTGAGCGCTGATGGCATCTATCTGCGCCTTTGCGGACCTCAGGGTTGCTTCGGCTATCTGTGCAGCTTCCCGGCTGGTGGCCTCCTCCTCTAACAGGTTCTGTTGCCGGCGATACTGAATTTCTGCCAACGTAAGCTGAGCCTCACGCTCCATCAACTGTGCTTTCTGGTTGCGAAGCTGGGCCCGGGTCGCATCCACTCTGGCAACATAAAGTGTAGGGTCGATCTCGGCCAGCAAGTCCCCTTGCTTGACGTTCTGGCCGATATGTATATGAAGAACCTTGAGTTGCCCGGACACCTGAGCCCCCACATCCACATAATCCCGTGGCTGCAGTACCCCGGTAGCCGTAACCAGATCTTCCAGATCGCCTCGCTCAACATCGACCGTCAGCAAATTCTGATCTTGCCGGGTGTCCGCCTGTAGCCACCACCAGCCCGCAAAGACAGCTCCGGCCAATACAGCCAACAGCATAGCTCCGAGAAACTTTCGGTGAACCTTGGTTTTGGGCACTGAATCCATACATACCTCGTAAAAAAGCTAATTCACACGCCAACTTATAAAAATGGCGCCGGTGAAGTATGGGGGGAAACGAAGGGGCGGGGTATGCCCTGCCGGGGACTTTACGTAACTTTTACGCTAAACCAGAAGAGGGCCCATTTTTACAAAGGGCCCTCTTTGGTAACATTTCAGTATTCATCGCGCCAGACGTGCCGCAACACCTCCTGGAAATAAAAGTGATTTCAGGTAATTCGTACCTTCCCCACTTTAGAAATCAACAGCTAGCCCAAGGTTCAGGCGCCGCCCATCCAATACGACCCCGTAACTTTCTGTAGTGACTTCCTTGTCCCCCAGATTGTAGAGGCCGACTTTAACCCGGGCACTGTCATTGAGCCTGTATACCAGGCCCGCGTCCAGAAACCCGTATCCTGACGACCAAAGCCTTCTGTAGCTTCCGGCAGGCTTGGCTGCTTATAGCCGGTTGATACGCCGCCCTTAAAAGTCCACGCGGGGGTCAGGTGATAGTTGGCATACACTCGGGGAGTGATATGCCCTCCAAATAATTCGTCATCGTTATAGCGCACTCCCGTGGTGACATTCAGGGTTTCTGTCACCGACCACTCAACTTCCGTA
>Ga0209345_10000284_pt1 | contig 66492 bp, 59 predicted proteins | sample Cruoilmetagenom7_FD_187294 | JGI IMG/M metagenome (GOLD analysis project Ga0209345, IMG submission 187294) | Oil polluted marine microbial communities from Coal Oil Point, Santa Barbara, California, USA - Sample 7 (SPAdes) (version 2) | ecosystem: Environmental > Aquatic > Marine > Oil seeps ... | reverse complement strand
TGTCTGAGCCTGGCGCTCATCACCCAGCGGGCCTCTGGCAATTGCCAGCGGAATGGTTTCGTTTACAACGGAGGAGTTCGAAGTTTTGGAGCGTGACATCAGACCAGAATATCAATTCCGGCGAGCGCTGCGCCATCAGATTCCTGTCCTGCTGCGGCAACGCTGGCAAACGCAGACAGTGCCCTGGCAGCAGGGAGCGGAACCTCATCAGCCCGGAAACGCTCCAGACGCGCATCCTCAGATGCCCGACGAGCCTCTACACGACGCTCAGGGCTATCACCGACACTTCGTTCAGATGCTGGCGAACGGGGGCTGTCCGCAAGATCGCGACGGGCCGTTTCGGTAGTCTTCTCAGGGGCCGACGCCGGGGAACGGGCAACATCACTTCGTTCCCGCGCAGGGCTATTGCTGCCCGACTGATAGGAAAGTGTACTGCCTGGATTAATACCACCAATCATCGTCAGGGTGCCATTCGCTCGGGAAGAAATAATTGCGCTTTGCTGAAGTATGGAAGAAGTCTGCGCCGATTAAAAGGCTTACTCACGGCCAGGCAGTTTCTTCCATGTAACCTCATCCCGGATGTATACCGGCTGCGCCTGTTCTGCCGATACAGCCAGGCCCTGACCGAACTTCACAGCGGCCAGACGAGCGACCCAGTTTGCACGGGGAACAAGAGTTACATCCACGGCACTGACCCGGCCTGATACATCATCAGGCATGCCATCACGGAAAGCCCAGCCCTGCCCTGCACCAGCCCAGTTTGCGACACCAGGCGCCAGAACAACCCTGGACGGCGGGCAAACCCGCTCTTCGCCCAGAAGCTCCGGTAACCCCGACCGATTGCGGAAACACCCCCAGTAAAGTTCACTCATACGGGCATCAAAAGCGACCGCAACACCCTCACCCTCGCCTACCCGTAGGGCTTCGATAGCCCCCAGAGCCACGGTTTCCAGAGAAGAAACAGAAATAACCGGGAGATCCAGGCCCCATGCCAGTCCCTGAACCACACCCGTAGCGATACGAACTCCGGTAAAGGATCCGGGGCCGCATGCAAAGGCCAATGCATCGAGATTTTCCGGCTTCAGGCCCTGCTCCGACAGCAACGACCGGATCATCGGCATCAGCAGACGGGTATGCCCTCTGGGCGCAATCTCAAATTTTTCGACAACCTCCCCATCAACAAAAAGGGCTGCAGAGCAGCCCTCTGAGGAGGTGTCCAGTGCCAAAAGTTTCACAGGCGTGACTGGCCTCATCAAAACATCAGTGGATTACTTGAGGCTGGAGTGAATCTGTTCGCGGATGCTCTCCAGACTACCAACACCTTCTACACGCACATGTTCAGGCGCGACATCCGGCTGTTTTTTAGCCAACTCCTGATAATAGCCAATCAAAGGCGCGGTCTGGTCATGATGGATCATCAGACGTTTACGCACAGTTTCTTCTTTATCGTCTGGACGCTGCACCAGGGGTTCACCGGTTTCGTCGTCCAGGCCTTCTGTCTTGGGCGGATCGTATTTAACGTGATAGATACGACCACTGCCTTCGTGCACACGCCGGCCAGACAGGCGATTGACAATTTCTTCGTCATCCACTGCTATCTCAACAACGTAATCAATAACAATACCCTGGTCTTTCAGGGCTTCAGCTTGCGGAATAGTGCGTGGGAAGCCATCCAGCAAAAAACCATTTTTGCAGTCCGGCTGCTGAATCCGCTCCTTGATCAGCGCAATAATGATATCGTCAGACACCAGGCCGCCGGTTGCCATAACTTCCTTGACCTGCTTGCCGAGCTCGGATCCGGCCTTCACCGCTGCCCGAAGCATGTCACCGGTAGAAATCTGGGGAATGCCAAAACGTTCAGTAATGAACTGGGCCTGAGTTCCCTTCCCCGCGCCTGGCGCGCCTAACATGATGATTCGCATAACGCTGTGCTCCCGTTTGTCATTATCGTTTGAAAAGTTGCGGCAAAAATCTGTGCCTTTGCGACAACCTCTCCCTGCGGAACAGGTGTCAGCCGAATTCGGCGATGGCGCATTATACGAAGTCAGGCATCTCAGAGAAAGTCGACCTCCGTAGCATCTTCAAAAAACGGACATATATCGAAAATCTGAAAAGCAGCTTTCAGGTGATCAGTGACAGCGCCAGAGCATCCAGCTCCGGAGCAACCTGATTGATTTCAGCCACCAGTTCCTCAATGACGACAAGCTCCAGCTCTAACCTTTGTACCAGCACCGGAATATCATCAAGATTAAACTCATCGCCGATACCGCGCTTCTTTAACAGTGCATTGGCAAGCTGAACCATAATCACATAGTTCTCATGCTCGCCCTGATAACCTGATTGCTGATGGACACCGGCAGCCTTGACAACAGGATCGGGCAACTCCCATAACCGGAGCAGAATACCACCGATAGCGCCATGTCCAACGGCAATGATGTCCTGCTCGTTGCCAATGCCAAACACCTGCTGTTCAAGAGACTGCATGCTTGCCTCGGGATTAGCCTCCCGCAGCCGGTTGAGTTCCTTGAACTCCACCGGAAACAGATGCCCCACCAGCAGTAAACCAAAGTTGTGTAAAAGACCACACAGGTATGCCAGGCCCTTATCTGCACCGCAGTGTAGCGCCATACGCTGACACAGGAAGGCGCAGTACAGTGAGTGACGCCAGAAATTGTCCATGCCAAGAATACCTGCTCTTGGCACATCGAACGCACGCACAGAGGCGATACCCAGAGCAATATGGGCAACCCGGTCAAACCCCAAGACCCGGGTTACAGCCTCCTGAACAGAGTTGATCTGGCCTGGGTAGTGGAACAGGGCCGAACGTGCATAGCGCATGACCTGCGCAGTCAGGCTGGGATCAAATTCAATCAGTTCCGCCAGTTCCCGGGCCGTTGCCTCAGTGTTGGAGGTCAGTCGCAAAATGCGCAACGCCAGGGCCGGCATCGGTGGAAGCCGGTATAATTTTTTCAGTTTGCTGGCCACTTCTTCCAGCGTTAGTGCCTCTCGGACACCCTCACTTCCGGGGACGCGAATTGCCAGATGGCCTTCCCGTGAGCCCGCCATTGCCAGGCGTAAAGAGCAGCCATCCACCTCAACCAGAGAATGATTGGTGCCACTGGAAAACAGGACAGGCTCTGCCCGGGCAACCCCTTCATCCAACAGCACAGGCAGATCATAAGCATTGCCTATCGGCGGTATGAAACCCGGATCACAGTCGCTGAACAACCGCGCAATCTGCTGCGCAGTGAGCGGCTGCAGATGACGGCCAGTCATGAACTGAAGTGCTTCTATATCAAGCGCGCTATCGTACCGGTGAACCACCATCACTATGCCGGTGATATCAATCAGAAGCGTTGCCTTGATCAGACGCTCCCGGGACTGCCCCAGCGCGGATACCGCCGCATCCAGACTTGGAGCCCGATCAATAGATCGCTCTTTATATGCTATACCCTGTTGATCGAAGAACCGCGCCAGTCGCACTGCGAGAGCCACTGATATACTCCTGTTGTCCATGGCAGGGGCCGCGCCCCTTATCCGTTCCCGGCTGCATTAACCGGTATTACGCATACCGGCGGAAATTCCTGCCATTGTAACCTTAAGCGCACGTTCTACCAGCTCTGGCACTTCACCCTTGCCTTCGCACTCACGATCACGCTTCAGCAGCTCCGCCTGAAGATAATGCAAGGGATCTGTATAGGGGTTACGTACCCGCATTGAATGGGCGAACACAGGCTCACCTTCCAGCAATTCACTTTGTTCCTTGAGCTCCAGAAGACGCCGGACGCAGCCTTCAAGTCGCTTACCCAGGCTGACGCCAAGCTCTCTTAGCTTATCGTCATCCAGCAGGGTTTTTTCATAATAACCGGCGATGCGCAGGTCCGCCTTGGCCAACACCATTTCCAGCATATCGACGTAGGTGCGGAAAAATGGCCAGCCCTGCATCATTTCACGCAATACAGGCAGACGTCCTTCTCTGGCCGCGTCTTCAAGTGCCACATCGCTGCCCAGCCAGCTCGGCAGCATCAGCCGCATCTGAGTCCAGGCAAAAATCCAGGGGATTGCCCGCAGGCTTTCGACGCCACCAGAAGCCTTACGACGCGCTGGCCGGCTTCCCAGGGCCAGTTTTCCCAGTGCCTGCTCAGGGGTCACCTGGCGGAAATAGGGTACAAAATCCGGATTATCCCGAACAACTTCCCTGTACGCCTTAAGCGACCGCTCAGTCAGCCAGTCCATGGTGTCACGCCAGTTCTCTTCCGGCTCGGGGGGCGGCACCAGAGTCGCTTCAATCACCGCGGAGGTATAAAGCGTCAGGCTCTGCACCGCCAGCTGAGGCAGGCCAAACTTGAAGCGGATCATTTCGCCCTGCTCGGTGATACGGAAACTGCCGTTAACCGACCCGGGGGGCTGGGACAGAATTGCACGATTCGCAGGGCCGCCGCCACGGCCCACAGTTCCGCCACGTCCGTGAAACAGGGTCAGATGCACACCGTACCTGTTCGCAACCTGAGTGAGCCTTTCCTGTGCCTGATACTGAGCCCAGGCTGCCATAAGCTGCCCGGCATCCTTGGAGGAATCGGAGTAGCCAATCATGACTTCCTGCTGTCCCTTACAATAATCCCGGTACCAATCCACTTCGTACAACGCTGCCATGCTCTCGGGTGCACCGCGCAGATCGTCAAGCGTTTCAAAAAGAGGAACTACCCGCATGGGGAACTTCATGCCTGACTCACGAAGCAACAGGATGACGCTAAGCACGTCGGAAGGTTTGCTGGCCATGGAAATGACATAGGAGCCCAGTGCTTCCGGCGTTTGCTGCGCAACCACTTCACAGGTATCCAATACCTCGCGCACCTGGGCAGAAGGCTCCCAGTTCCGGGGAACAAGAGGCCTCCGGCCCTGAAGCTCCCGCACCAGAAATGCCTGACGTTCGGCTTCCGGCCAGGACAGGTAATCACCCAGACCAAGGTAATCCACCATCTCGGCAACAGCCTCGGCGTGGCGGGTCGCCTCCTGACGGATGTCCAGGCGAATCAGGGGCAGCCCAAAGGTATGAGCGCGGCGAATGGTATCCAGCAAGGTGCCTTGGGCGATATATTCAAGCCCGCATTCAACCAATGAGCGATAACAGAGCTCAAGCGGCGCCGTCAGGTCGTTATTCTCAAACAGGATACCGGCTGTATCTGTGGGCTCACCATTGATGCTGGCTTCCGCCCAGTCCCGCGTGCTGATGAGCCGGTCCCGGAGTTCCGCCAGTACATGCCGGTATGGCTCCCGGGAGTCGCCCGCCATGGCACGCAGCTCATCGCTCGCCTGCCACATGGAGAGTTCTGCACGAAGCGACTGGATATCCCGGAGAAACAGGTCTGCCGCCATCCAGCGCCCAAGCAGGAATACTTTGCGGGTCACCTGATGGGTGACATTCGGGTTCCCGTCGCGGTCGCCACCCATCCAGGAAGCAATGCGGACTGGTGTAGCCTGTAATGGCAACCCCTTTCCTGTCGCTTCCTGAAGCGATTTATCAAGGTTACCCATAAAACGCGGAAGAGCCTGCCATAAACTGTTTTCTATGACAGCAAATCCCCATTTGGCTTCATCAATCGCCGTCGGGCGTTCATGGCGTATCTCGTCCGTATGCCAGGCTTCTGCCACAAGACGCGACAAACGCTCCGTAATGGCTTCCCGCTCCGCTGGCAAAAGATCATCATGATCCAGGCTGGCCAGACACTCAGACATTTCGTCGTATTTCATGATCAATGTGCGTCGCGCAACTTCAGTAGGGTGCGCAGTCAGCACGAACTCTACACGCAGGTCCATCACGCACTGATGAAGTGTTTCGGCACTCACGCCGCTGCCTTTCAGGCGATCGAACACCCCGCTCAGGGGTTCGACCATAAGGTCGGACTGGTGATCGCGCTTACGGCGAATTCCATGATACTGCTCAGCCAGATTCGCAAGGTTAAGAAACTGGTTAAAAGCTCTGGTGACAGGTAACAGCTCATCATCGCGCAGCTTGCCAAGAAGGTTTACCAGGCGCTGGCCTGACCCGCTTTCCTGCCGGCGATCAGATTTTGCAGCTGCCCGGATTTCCTCAATAAGCTCAAAACAATCCCGCCCAGGCTGGCGCTGGATACTCTGCCCCAACAGCTCACCCAGCATACGGACATTTTCGCGGAGATCAGGGTGCAATTCAGTCACATTGGCTTCCTTTTGAATTGACGGAGACAAAGTAAACTAACGATACTAAGGAATTGTCGGAAAAGTCTATTGGCCATTAATGCCTTACTTGTGACATCGATGCCATATTTATGAGGAGTGCTCATGAAAGTAACGGACCTGCCCAAACAATGGGAACAAAAGAAAAAGCCTGCAGAGCGAACTCACAATTACAATCTCAGGCTTCCGCTGGAGGATGCTGCAAGGATCTCCGCACTCGCAGAGCTTTATCCTGACAGAAGTGAAAGTGACATTCTCAACGACGTGATTGGCGCAGCTCTGGACGATCTCGCCAGCCAGGACCAGTTAAAAGAACGGCTGGACAGCAAAAAGAACTGATTCAACCGGCCCCCAAGGGGGCCGTCCCGGTCACGCTGCGGATTCGAGCTGGCGAGCTTTCAGGCGTTTGATATGCTTCTGGCTCAGACGCACGAATTCCGGGGTCAGCCCCTTATCTTCGTATATCTCAAAGCCATCTTCGTCATGGGCTACTACTTCTGTGCCCTGAACATAGGGGAAGTTGGTTTCTATTTCATCCAGGGCTGCAGAAATCAGATCACGCATCAGATCTTGCGAAGACTTGAGGGGATAAAGTGCCGCCAGCTTTTCAAGCTGCCGGTGATGCTGGTCGGACAAAGCCGTAAACATGGCATCCCGGGTCAGCCTGCCTCTTGCATGCTTGTCCCAATAACTGACCAGATCTTTAATTTTCATTAAGCCTGACTCCTGAATTCTGTTGACGACACTCAACGCACAAAAAAAGTGCACTCGTTCTTCAAAGTTTAGACGAAGCTCAGGATTGGCAACCAAGGAAATTGGTAACGAATTGTACCTACTTCTGCTGCCAGCTTTTCTTTTCCACACCCTTGACTGATTGCCAGATCTTGTCGAGTGCCTCGAGAGTTTCTGCGTCGAACGAGCGACCTTCACGCTCCAGAACCTGCTCAATAGCGCGGAAACGCGCTTCGAACTTGTGGTTGGTCCTTCCAATCGCCTGTTCGGGATTGACCTTCATGAAACGGGCAAGGTTCACGCAAACAAACAGCAAATCACCCAGCTCATCCTCAACGGCATCGTGTTCACCCTGCCCGGCTTCAGCAGCCTGCCAGGCTTCCTTTAATTCGTCGATTTCTTCATGGAGCTTGTCGAACACCTGGCTGACGTCCGGCCAGTCAAACCCGTGTCGCGCTGCCCGTTTCTGTAATTTCTCTGCCCGCACCATCGCTGGCAGAGCCCGGGCAATCCCGTCCAGCCGGCCTGGCGATCTTGCAGGCTGGTCGTCTTCAGCCTGCTTCTGAGCCCTCTCCTCGGCTTTGATACGCTCCCAGCTCTCTTTTATCCAGGCTTCGTCTGGCCGGTTGTCCGGGTCGATACGACTTTCCAGCGTGCCGCCCGGAAACACATGGGGATGACGGCGCACAAGCTTACGTACCAGATTATCTACAACAGAATCGAAACTGAAGCGGCCTTCCTCGGCCCCTATCTGCGAGTAAAAAATCACCTGAAATAACAGATCACCCAATTCGTCTTTAAGGTTCGCATAGTCCTCACGGGCAATAGCATCTGCCACTTCGTGGGCCTCTTCCAGGGTATGCGGCACAACACTCTTGAATGTCTGCCTTGCATCCCAGGGGCAGCCAGTCTCCGGGTCTCTCAACCGGGCCATCAGAACTTTCAGGTCTTCAATGGAGTAGCTCATGAACGCTTGCGCCTGACGTCGATAACATTGGACAGGTTACGAATCTTCGCCAGCAGCCGTGCTAACTGCTCCAGACTATGTATTTCCACTTTTACCACCATGGTAGCGGTATTGTCGTCACGGTTCGTCACTGTATGGAGAGCCACAACATCGCTCTTTGAGGATGACAAGACCTGGGTAATATCCCTCAACAGACCAGATCTGTCGTACGCCTCAATCTCGATATCGACCGGATAGACGGAAGCCTGCTGGCCACCCCAGCTCACCTCAATAATCCGGTTGGGCTCAAACTCCTGCAGGTTCAGAAAGGTCAGGCAGTCCTGGCTGTGCACGGTCACGCCTCTGCCCACCGTAATGTACCCGCCGATAGCGTCTCCCGGCAGTGGCTTGCAGCACTTCGCCACCTGAGTCTTCAGTTTACCCACACCCAGAATATGGATATCAGACTCAGTATCGTAGGGTTTACGCCGCTGAGCGCTCAGTTTCAGATCAAGCTGTTCAGACTTTGGCTCCAGCATTTGCTGGGCGATATTAGCAACGTGCGTTGGGCGCAGGTCCCCGGCTCCCACAGCGGCAAACATATCTTCAGCATTGTGATAGTTCACTTTTTCAGCCAGTTCGCCCAGGTCCACATCGTGCAACGAGAGACGTCTGAATTCGTCTTCAATAATAGCGCGACCATCTGTTATGTTCCGCTCACGATTCTGCTCTTTGAACCAGTGAGTTACCTTCGCCCGCGCCCGTGAGGTCTGAATATAGCCAAGGCTCGGGTTCAGCCAGTCTCTGCTTGGCGCTGCATTGTTCTTGGAGGTAAGAACGAATATCTGCTCTCCGGTTTTCAGGGGATATGTCAGAGGCACAATCCGGCCGTTCACCTTGGCACCACGACAGGCATGGCCAATCTCGGTGTGAACACGGTAAGCAAAATCAACCGGAGTGGCGCCCTGGGGAAGATCAACTACATGGCCTTCGGGCGTGAAAACGTATATCCGGTCCGAGACCACGTCAGACTTGAGATGATCCGACAGGTCGGACAGATCCCCCAGCTCTTCCTGCCACTCCAGCACCTGCCGGAGCCAGTTGATTTTGGCATCATACCCCGCAGATTTATTACCCCTGTCCGTCCCCTTATATAACCAGTGTGCACAAACACCCAGCTCAGCATCCTCGTGCATCGCATGGGTGCGGATCTGAACTTCCAGCACTTTCCCTTCCGGCCCGATCACTGCTGTATGCAGCGACTGATAACCATTTTCCTTGGGGCTGGCGACGTAATCATCAAATTCATTAGGTATGTGACGCCAGAGCGTGTGCACAATCCCGAGTGCGGCATAACAGTCACGCACTTCGGGAACAAGAATCCGGACAGCTCTTATGTCGTACACCTGGGAGAAATCAATGCCCTTTATGCGCATTTTTCGCCAGATGCTGTAGATATGCTTGGCACGACCGGAAAGAGAGGATTCGATGCCCGACGCTTTCAGCTCTGCCTGGAGAGTGCCAATGACACGGCGGATATATCCATCGCGATCCAGGCGTTTTTCATCCAGGAGCTTGGCGATTTTTTTGTACGCCGTCTCATGCAGATAACGGAACGAGAGGTCTTCCAGCTCCCACTTGATATGCCCGATACCCAAGCGGTGGGCCAGCGGCGCGTAGATATCGAAAACTTCCCGGGCAACCCTCATGCGCTTTTCTTCCGGCGCGTTCTTTACGCCACGAATCGCGCAGGTACGCTCCGCAAGCTTGATCAGAGCAACGCGGACATCGTCAATCATGGTGACCAGCATTTTCCGGACGTTATCCAGCTGGCCTTCACTCTGCCCGAGCACGTTCCCCTTGAGCGGGTGATGTATGGAAGAAATGGCCGCCATTTGCTGCACGCCGTTAATCAGGCCGGCAATCTCGTCACCAAATTCCTTACGGATAACCTCCAGGGTAACCCGTTCTTCCCGCACCGCCCGGTAAAGAATGGCAGCCACAAGACTGGCCTGATCCAGTCGCAGGCCGGCAAGCACCTGAGCCATTTCAATGCCAGTACGGAAGCTGCTGGAACCAGACGCCCACAAACGGTCTTCCCGGAAAGCCTGCAAATCGATTTCAGCGGCTTTTTCACAGGCCCGGCGAAACTGCTCCACATCATCCAGGTGGGTCTGCGAGGCGATCTGCTGAACCCAGCCCTCAATATCGATCTGGCCATCGCCAGTCATTGCATAGTCTTCGCGAACTTTTACCATATCTGTCTTATTGTTCCAGGTGATTCACGCAGCCGTCCATGGCTGCGGACAACAACATTCAGTGTGAGTCCCGCTCGAACAGTGCCATGGACTCGACATGCGTAGTATGAGGAAACATATCCATCACACCGGCGCGAACAAGGCGGTACCCGTTTTGCGCCATTACTCCTGCATCCCGGGCCAGAGTGGCGGGATTGCAGGAAACATAGACAATACGTTTCGCATTAAATGCGGTCAGATATTTGCAGATTTCCTCGGCACCAGAGCGCGGCGGATCGATAAGAATCTTATCAAAACCCTCTTTTGCCCAACTCTGGCCTGTGAAATCGCCATGCAAGTCAGCGCCATGGAATGACACGTTCTCAAGCCCGTTCAGTTCAGCATTTTCCCGGCCCCGGGCTACCATGGCATCATCGCCTTCCACACCGACGACCTGAGCCCCCCTGCGCGCAAGAGGCAGCGTAAAGTTGCCCAGGCCACAGAACAGATCCAGAACTCGCTCACCAGGCTGCACATCCAGCCATTCCACAGCCCGGCTTACCATGGCCTTGTTGATCCCGGCATTAACCTGGGTAAAGTCCATGGGATGAAACTTCATGGTCAGATCAAACGCATCAAGCCTGTAGCTGAGGCGCTCTTCATCCTTGCCCGCTGACTCAGGCCAGATTCTGTGAACAGTGTCCGGCCCCTTGGGCTGCAGATAAACATGCAGATCATTAGCCTGACCAAACGAAACCAACTTGTCCCGGTCGCTGCTGCTCAGGTCATCCATGTTACGGAACACCATCGCCGCAGTATCGTCACCACAGGCAACCTCAACCTGGGGGATACGGGCGTAGGCCTCCATGCTGTGCAGCAGGGCACGCAGAGGAAGTACCCGCTCGCCAATGCGAGGATCCAGCACAACGCAGCGGTCAATATCCGTAAGGAAGCTGTTACGCTTTTCACGAAAACCTACCAACACCGACTCCCGTGCCTTGACATAACGCACGCCCATACGCGCCTTACGACGGTACCCAAGCGTGCTTTCGGGGCGCATCGGCTCAATCCACTCTTCAGGCTCTATGCCACCAAAGTGGGCAAACTGCTCACGCAGTGTGTCTTCCTTGAACCCGATCTGGGCATCGCTGCTCATGTGCTGAAGGCTGCAACCACCGCACAGGTCTGCGAACTCGCAAGGAGGCGTCTGCCTGTCAGGCGCAGCTGTAAGCACCTCAAGCGTCCGCAGTTCATCAAATTTGCTTCGGGTCGATACAACCTTGGCCATCACCGTTTCGCCCGGCAAGGCACCATCCACAAACAAAATCTTGCCATCCTGGCGAGCGATACCGCGGCCATCATGACTAAGTTTTTCCACTTCACAGCGCACGGGTTCCGTAGGAAGCACCTTCCTGCGTCGTCTGCTCATAGTATGTTCTCTTGATATCGTCAGGTTCAGGCGCCGGGAAACACACCGGTCGATAAATAACGGTCGCCACGGTCGCAAATAATGGCCACGATAATTGCATTTTCAACCTGCTTTGACAGCTGAAGTGCCGCGGCAATGGCACCACCGGATGAAACGCCACAAAAGATACCTTCCCGCTCTGCCAGCGCCCGCATGGTCTCCTCGGCCTCCTGCTGGCCGATATCAAGCACCTGATCCACCCGGGTCGCATCGAAGATGCTGGGCAGGTACTCTTCAGGCCAGCGGCGGATGCCTGGTATCGACGCACCTTCTTTGGGCTGCAGGCCAATGATCCGGATATCGGGGTTGCGCTCCTTGAGATACCGGGAAACTCCCATAATGGTGCCTGTGGTACCCATGGAGCTGACAAAATGGGTTACCCGGCCGCCCGTCTGTTCCCAGATTTCCGGCCCGGTAGTTCGGTAATGGGACAACGGATTATCCTGATTACTGAACTGATCAAGCACTTTGCCCTTGCCTTCAGCCTGCATTTTCAGTGCCATATCCCTAGCAACTTCCATGCCCTCATCACTACTGACCGTAATGATTTCGGCACCGTAAGCTCTCATGGATGCCCGACGCTCCTCGCTCATGTTCGCTGGCATAATGAGCACCATGCGGTAACCTTTGATCGCTGCAGCCATTGCCAGAGCAATACCCGTATTGCCGCTGGTTGCCTCAATCAGCGTATCACCTGGCTGAATTTCACCACGACGCTCGGCTTCCTGAATCATCCCTATAGCAGGTCGATCTTTTACGGAGCCTGCGGGATTATTACCCTCAAGCTTTGCCATAATTACATTGCTGGTATCGCCCGGAAGACGCTGCAACCGAACCAGAGGCGTATGCCCGACATAATCTTCAATCGTGGGAAAATGCATATGAGAACCCTGTGATACACTTTTGGGTTGGCATGATACGCGTTATAGCCCCGGCCGCCCAATACAGCTTCTCGCTAAAACCATGACCGAATGCTATAAAAAAGTGTATTTTTCAGCCTGGATGACACTGACAGCAGGGTTATCTTTGCCCGGATGGCCTACTATTACACGGACGCAACCCGCTTCGACAGGCGCGTTAAGCTATTTTATTCAGGAATATAATATGCGACGTTGGGGCATTCGCAAAAAGGTGCTGGTGGTAACACTGGTACCCACCCTGCTCACCACCCTGATTCTGGGGCTGTTTTTTACCTATAGCTGGGTTACCAATATCGAAACCCTGCTACGGGATCGTGGCGAGTCTTTGTCTCGGCAGCTTGCTACCGGCTCGGAATACGGCCTTTTCACTGCAAACCGTAGTCTGCTGGCCAGCCTTTCCAACGCCTTGCTCGAAGAACAGGATGTGCGTTCAATTACATTCTTCGACGCTGACCGCCGCCGTTTGCTGCACACTGGCCCCGGCAGCTCTGACAATCTTGACAGCAAAGAACTGGCCAGCGAACAGGCGAGCAGCATCCCCCGCACAGCCAGCACGCGTTTTGTCACTCCGGTTTTTCTTCAGGATCTGATGATCCAGTCCATGCTCGACCCGGACGCCCGACAGGCTGCGTCACAACAACGCGAACCTTTGGGATGGGTCGCTGTGGAAATGTCTCACACCCGAACCGAAAAAGAGACATACAAGGCATTGCTGATTTCTCTTTTGCTGGTCCTTGGCGGTGTAGTTTTCAGCCTCCTGATTGCCCTTCGCCTGAGCCGTGCCTTTACCGGACCTGTGTTTGAACTGAACGAAGCAGTGGCAAGGCTCAAGGAAGGAAAGCTTAACACCCGGGTTCACACAGGGGCAGGCCCCGAGTTCGAGCAACTGGAGTCCGGCCTAAACGCCATGGCGGAAGAACTGAGCAAAGCTCAGGCCGAAATGCAGCAGAACATTGATCAGGCAACGGAAGACCTGCGCGAAACCCTGGAGACCATTGAAATCCAGAATATTGAGCTGGATTTCGCACGCAAGGAAGCATTGGAAGCCAGCCGCATAAAATCTGAATTTCTGGCCAACATGTCTCATGAAATCCGGACCCCGCTCAACGGTATTATCGGTTTCACAGAGCTGCTGCTGAAAAGTCCCCTGCCCCGCCAGCAGAGAGATCACCTGAGCACGATACGCAAATCCTCGGAAATTCTTCTGACCATTATTAACGACATACTGGATTTCTCGAAGATTGAAGCCGGCAAACTGATTCTTGATCGCGTACCTTTCCAGCTCAGGGACATTGTGGAAGAAGTGATGGTGATGCTGGCACCAGCAGCCCACAGCAAAAATCTGGATCTGGTACCCATAGTGTATGACGATGTGCCAGACAACATCATGGGCGACCCCCTTCGGGTCAAGCAGGTGATTACCAACCTGGTAAACAACGCCATCAAGTTTACCCAGACCGGCGAGGTAGTTCTGCGCGCGAGCCTGGAAGACGAGAACAAGGAAAACAATCAGGTCACCTTACGTTTGAGCATCACAGATTCCGGTGTAGGGCTGTCCCGGGCACAGCAACAGTCGCTGTTCAACGCGTTTAGCCAGGCTGATGCTTCAACAGCCAGACAGTATGGCGGCACAGGGCTTGGACTTGCTATTTCCAAGCGTCTGGTTGAAGAAATGGGCGGCAACATTGGCCTGCAGAGCGAACTGGGAAAAGGTTCCACCTTCTGGTTTACCCTGACAACAGAGCTCTCTTCCGGCGGCGAAGCGATTGCACCCAGGGACTCCCTGCAGGGTGAGCGGGTTATCTATCTGGAACACCAGAAAACCTGTGGCCTTGCCGTGGAACATCTCCTGCGAAACTGGGGCCTGACGGTAGATCGCGTTGCATCTCCTGGCGCCATGCAGGAAAAGATTGCAGAAGCCCAGAAGAGCCAGTCAGGGTATGCCGCAGCCATTATCGGAATCACCCGGCATCTTCTTAACTCCAGCCAGTACTGTGGGCTGGTACGGACGCTGGAGATCGAGCGTGACTGCCGCACCCTGTTACTGACCCCAACCCTTGAAACCCATGACTCATCGCTGTCGGGACTGGCCAGTGGCCATCTGACCAAGCCCGTATGCCGAGAGGCTCTTTACGACGAACTGCTTCTTCTCGTACATGGCATCAGTACATTTGGACAAGGCACTTCGCGCCAGGAACATGCCGCCCCCCTGCCCGCTCCCGCCAATATACCCAAAGTGCTGGCCGTCGATGACAACGAGGCCAACCTGAAGCTGGTTATGACCCTGCTGCAGGATCATCAGATAGATGTAGAAGGCGCATCAAGCGGTTTTGAAGCGTTAAGCAAAGCCCGGCAGAAATCTTTTGATCTGGTCTTCATGGATCTCCAGATGCCCGGCATGGATGGTGTGGAAACAACCTCCCGGCTCCGTGAGTTAGACAACAGCAGCCACAGAACAACGATCATTGCTCTGACCGCACATGCACTGGCCGATGAGCAGGAGAGGCTGACCAGACAAGGGTTCGACGGTTATCTTCCCAAGCCTATCAGTAGCGGACAGCTGGCAGAAAGCATACTGGAGTGCACAGGTTATCAATGCCAAAGTACCGAACAGGCCCACCTGTATCCTGTACAGGAAGTCCGTGACACAAGACGCACGCTAAGGCCTTCCACACGCAAGATGCAGCGAGACTGTGTGAGCGTGGCTGAAAGTATCCAGCTTGCAGCTGGCAAGACAGATCTGGCAGAAGAGTTGTTCAGCATGCTGCTGGAGCAGCTGCCGGCTGACCTCGACAAAATTGAACGGTTCTGGAGTAAGCGCAGCCTGGAAAACCTGCTGGAGTGCGTGCATAAACTTCACGGAGCAACCCGTTACTGCGGGGTCCCGGAACTGCGCTCTGCTGCAAGCCGCCTGGAAACTGCCCTGAAACGCTCGGCGCCGGACATGGAACTGCTGAAGAACCAGTTAGTCTCCGCTATCGAGCGGTTACAGATCTGGAGCGAACAGACTGAGTGGCAACAGATGTTCCGGGAGCATCAGCAGCAGGCTGAAACCAACTGAAGCTGCCCCGTTTCCCACTCAAAGCTGATCAGGCTCTGCCGCGCGCGCGCTCGAGAATCGTCTTCATATCCCGGACAGCTTCTTTCAGTCCGCAAAATACGGCTCTGGCAATAATAGCGTGGCCAATATTCAGTTCATTAATGCCAGGGATAGCGGCGACCCGCTCAGTGTTGTGATAATGCAGACCGTGGCCCGCGTTCACAATCAGCCCCTTTTTGCGCGCATAATCTACCGCGTCGGCAAGAACCCGGAATGCCGCGTCTTCTGCCTCTGCTCCAACAGCCTCAGCATACTCTCCGGTATGGAGCTCAATAACCGGGGCACCGCAGCGCACCGCAGCATCAATCTGGGCCCGGTCCGGATCAATAAACAAAGAAACTTCCGCACCAAGCCTGGCCAATCGCTCACAGGCGCTGGCAACACGTTCTTCCTGGCCTTCCACATCCAGTCCGCCCTCGGTGGTCAGCTCTTCCCGCTTTTCCGGAACCAGGCAAACACACTCAGGCCGGACTCGCGCAGCGAAATCGAGCATGGCCTCAGTGACCGCCATTTCGAGATTCATTTTCGTCTGAAGCACTTCCTTCAGTAGCAATACATCACGATCCTGGATATGGCGCCGGTCTTCTCTGGGGTGGATCGTTATACCGTCAGCGCCAGCTTCTTCTGCCATAAGGGCAGCCTGAACAGGGTCGGGATAACGCGTTCCCCTGGCCTCACGCAAAGTAGCAATATGGTCAATATTGACACCAAACAATACTCTAGGATTCATGTCGTTTTACCCCTGGAATGACTGAAAAGACTGCGACTGTTCAATGGGCGCCCCTGTAACAGATAATCTGTCAGTACACGCATAACCCGCTTTGACGCCCTCCGGCTTGCAGGCGCGTCATAATCCCCCCCGGCAAGCGCCAGCAACGCGTCGCCAGGCAGGTTCTGCAAGCGCACACCTGCAGAGGCAGAAGCGACAATACCCTGCTCGGGATCATAGCAATAGGTGTGGCTTGCGCAGATGGTCTGACCAGTATCCGTTGCCAGATCCCAGGCAAAATCGTACCCCAGAGCCGCAGCAAAAGCCTGCTCGAACCTCCTTAACACCGGTTCCACGTCAGACGTTTCAGCAAGCAAGGCAAGAGTCTCGATATAAGCAGCAAACAACGTTGGGTAAGGGTCTGCCTGGGGCAATATCCGCTGTATCAACTCATTCAGATACAAGCCACTGTACAGAGATACCGTGCGGCGCAATGCCGGGCCATCCCGGACATCCGTCTGGGTCAGGGTTTTCAGGTCGCCGCGCCCAACCCAGCCCAACAACAAGGGCTGAAAAGGCTGGAGCTGGGCTTTTAGCGGACTCTTGCTACTGCTGGCACCTTTGGCAATCACGCTCATACGGCCGTGATTGAGAGTAAAAAGATCGACCATCAGGCTGGTTTCCCGCCAAGGCCGTCGATGTATCACATAAGCTGGCTCTTGCTGCAGCGCGTCTCTACTCATAGTGCCTCAGGGTGGGCAGACAGGAGCCTCAGAGGTCGTTCATGCCCAGGCTTTTCAGCGCACGATCACTATCTGCCCAACCGCGTTTCACCTTCACCCACAGTTTCAGCATGACTTTCGTATCAAACATACGCTCCATATCAACTCTGGCATCCTGGCCTATGCTACGCAGCCTCTCACCCTTATCGCCGATCATGATTTTTTTCTGCCCCTCGCGTTCCACAAGGATCAGCGCAGATATATGCAGCGTTTTACCGTCACGCTTGAATTCTTCAATTTCTACCGCAACGGAGTATGGCAACTCGGCCCCGAGCTGGCGGGTGATTTTCTCCCGCACCATTTCTGACGCCAGAAAACGCTCGCTTCGGTCTGTTATCTGATCGTCGGGGTAAAAGTGGACACTTTCAGGCAGGAAACGACCAACCGCTTCTTCCAGCGGCTTCAGGTTGGTTTCTTTCAACGCAGACACAGGAATAATTTCCGCAAACTCGCGTTTTCTGGAAAGCATGTCCAGATGCGGCAGCAGGTTTTCCCTTTTTTCAATCCGGTCTACCTTGTTTACGGCCAGAATAACCGGACAGGTGAGCTTACTCAGCTTTTCCAGCACCATTTCATCAGCGGTAGTCCAGGCAGTCTGGTCAACCACAAACACCACCACATCCACATCAATCAGAGCCGAAGTGGCGGCTTTGTTCATATACCGGTTTATGGCTCTGGGCTCTTCCTGGTGCATGCCAGGTGTGTCCACATAAACCGCCTGCACCGGGCCCATGGTTTTAATTCCCAGAACCTGGTGGCGTGTGGTTTGTGGCTTCCGGGATGTAATACTCAGCTTCTGTCCCAGAATATGGTTCAGTAACGTCGACTTGCCGACATTGGGGCGACCAACAATAGCCACAAAGCCACAACGGCTGTCGGGGTTTTCAGGACGGGTAATATCGTTCATCAGGGTGTCTCCACGCCGAGTTGTTTCAGCGCACTGCGTGCCGCTTCCTGCTCTGCCACGCGGCGACTGCTGCCGACGCCATTGGTTGTCCTGCCCAGTGAAGATAATACACAGGACACATGAAACGTCTGGTTATGAGCTTCTCCGTCCACAGAAATGACATCGTACCTGGGCAAGGGAAACTGCCGGGACTGGAGGTACTCCTGCAAGCGGGTCTTGGGATCTTTCTGAGTATCCTGGAGGTCCAGCTGCTTCAGCCTGCCATCAAACCAGCGCAGTATCTGCTCACGGCAGGTGTGGAAATCACTGTCGAGATAGATGGCGCCGATAATGGATTCCACCGCGTCTGCAAGAATGGATTCGCGACGAAAACCACCGCTTTTCAGCTCTCCTGAGCCCAGACGCAAATAGCTGCCTAACTCAAACTCGCGGCCAATCTCGGCCAGCGTAACACCCTTGACCATTCTGGCCCGCAAACGGCTCAGATGGCCTTCCCGGGCCTTCTCAAAGTTCAGGAACAGATACTCTGCAATAACCATATTGACAATGGAATCGCCGAGGAACTCCAGCCGTTCGTTATTCTGGTTGCCATAACTCCGGTGCGTAAGCGCCAGCATAAGCCGCTCTGGCGACCTGAACTGATAGCCAAGGCACCGCTGTAACTGATCAAGATCCGGCTGCGAACTCACTTGCCCTTCATCTCATATCTGTGCTGGAAGTGAACAACCGTATCTATATTGCGAAAGATGTTATTGCGCACTTCATAATCCACATTGATCAGGACAAGCTCACCGTCGTTTTCAATCGTAATATCCTTGGCATCAAAATTCCGGATATTATTTACTCCCAGCCGCTTGTTTATCATGGTGCGGATCCGGGCCGGCCCCATACGGGACAAACCCTCTGTACCATCCAGGCTTTCCAGCGCTTCCTGAATAGTAAGATCGTCCATGTATGCTGGCCCGACTTTGATAACCAGCGTCAGCAAGCTACCGAAAAAAAGTACCATGACCAGAATAACAAGTGCCGAAGCACCACCCTGACGGCCCATGGCGGATAGATTATTTTTTTCCATTACAACTTAACTCCAGAATAGTCAGAATTATTCAATACTGCCCACGCGCTTGAAGGATGGCAGACTGGTAAAGGATTTCCAGTGCATCCAGATCGCAAAAGCCTTACCCACAACAAGATCATCCGGGACCGTACCCCAGTACCGGCTGTCATTGCTGTTATCACGATTGTCACCCATTACGAAATAATGCCCTTCCGGCACCTGCCATTCGCCTTCACCCGCAGAGCCAGGGCGGCCCATGGTCAGGAAAATGTCATGTTCTACCGCTCCAAGATCTTCCTTGCGTACTTCTACAGGTGGCAGCCGCACAACAAACTCGCTTTCAACCTGCTCGCCGTTGATGAAAAGCTGCTTGTCGCGATAGCGTACTGTATCCCCGGGCAGGCCAATCACGCGTTTGATGTAGTTGGTTTCGCCATCCTTGGGATAACGAAACACCATCACATCCCCCCGTGCCGGGTCCCCGATATCCAGTACCTTGGTTCCGGCAACCGGTAAACGCAGGCCATAGGCATACTTGTTGACCAGAATAAAGTCGCCGACTTCCAGAGTTGGCAGCATGGAACCAGAAGGAATCTGGAAGGGTTCCACAAGGAACGACCGGAGCACCAGAACAATGGCCAGCACCGGGAAAAAGGAACGACTGAGATCAACCAGATAAGGCTCTTTCGGCTCGTCTTCATTATGAGCCGCATTCTCGGTGGACTCAGCATGGCGACGCTTACGCCAAAACAGTATATCTGCCAGCCAGATAAGCCCTGACACGAAGGTCAGGACCACCAGAACCAGGGGAAAATCAATATCCATCCAGGTGCCTTTTAATTATCGACTTTCAATACGGCAAGGAACGCTTCCTGAGGCACCTCAACATTACCCAGCTGCTTCATGCGTTTCTTACCTTCCTTCTGCTTCTGAAGCAGCTTCTTCTTACGACTGACATCTCCGCCGTAACACTTTGCGGTTACGTTTTTGCGCAGAGCCTTCACACTGACTCTCGCCACAATCTGGCTTCCAATCGCCGCCTGGATTGCAATATCAAACATCTGCCGGGGAATCAGCTCTTTCATCTTCTCTACGAGCTGGCGACCTTTGTACATCGCCTGCTCTTTATGCACGATCAACGCCAGTGCATCTACACGCTCACCATTGATAAGTACGTCAAGGCGCACAAGATTCGCTTGCTGGAAACGAATAAAGTGGTAGTCCAGTGAGGCAAACCCGCGACTGGCAGACTTGATACGATCAAAGAAGTCCAGCACCACCTCTGCCATCGGCAGCTCATAGGTTAACTGAACCTGATTGGTCGTAAAGTGCATATTTTTCTGAATCCCGCGCTTCTCTTCACACAAAGCAATTACATTACCCAGGTGTTCCTGGGGAACCAGAATATTTGCTTCAACAATCGGCTCACGCATTTCCTCAATCGAGCCAATATCCGGTAACTTTGAAGGACTGTCCACCGACAAAGTCTCGCCCTGGCGATTCAGCACTTCGTATATAACCGTCGGGGCGGTGGTAATCAGATTAATATCGTACTCACGCTCCAGCCGCTCCTGAATGATCTCCATATGCAGCATGCCAAGGAAACCACAGCGGAACCCGAAGCCCAGAGCGTCGGAACTTTCCGGCTCGTAAAACAGTGACGCATCGTTCAGCGTCAGTTTTTCCAGCGCATCGCGGAAATCGTTGTAGTCATCAGCACTGACAGGAAACAGGCCCGCATAAACCTGCGGCTGCACCTTCTTGAATCCCGGCAGCATCGGAGTTTCTGCAGCAAATTTATGGTGCACGATAGTGTCACCGACAGGGGCACCATGTATGTCTTTTATGCCAGCAACAACAAAACCCACATCACCAGCTTCCAGTATGTCGGTATCGTAAGGTTTGGGATTAAAAATACCCACTTTATCCGCATTCCAGGCTTTACCCGTGGATTTGATAACAATCTTGTCGCCTTTTTTCATGATGCCCTGAGTAACCCGGACAAGAGAGACAACACCCAGATAATTATCGAACCACGAATCAATAATCAGAGCCTGCAGCGGAGCGGAGCGGTCACCCTGGGGTGGCGGTATTTTCTGAATGAGGTCTTCCAGAACATCCTCAACACCCAGACCACTCTTGGCTGAGCATCGCACCGCATCCGTGGCATCAATACCAATAATGTCTTCGATTTCTGCAGCAACCCGCTCAGGTTCCGCCTGAGGCAAGTCCATTTTGTTCAGAACCGGGACCACTTCCAGGCCCTGTTCAATCGCGGTATAGCAATTTGCGACAGACTGGGCTTCCACACCCTGACCGGCATCCACAACCAGAAGCGCACCTTCACAGGCATAGAGTGAGCGCGACACTTCATAGGAGAAATCCACGTGGCCAGGCGTATCAATAAAATTCAGTTTGTATACCTGACCATCCCGGGCAGTGTAGTGAAGGGTAACGCTCTGGGCTTTGATGGTGATGCCCCGCTCCCGCTCCAGATCCATGGAATCCAGAACCTGTTCGGCCATTTCTCTTTTGGTCAGGCCTCCGCAAACCTGAATAAAGCGGTCTGCCAGTGTGGATTTTCCATGGTCGATGTGGGCGATAATCGAGAAGTTACGGATTCGGCTCAGTTCAGTCACAGACAATGAATACTCATAATAATACGAAGGATTGAGCCCGGAGATGCCAATACAAACTGCCGGGATCCGGGAACGGCGTGATTTTACCGGTAACCGGCCGCCATTGCCATGATCAGAAAATAAGCGAGCGTTCGTACTGCCGGACAAGAAAGCCAATCAGCGCATCTTCGTCCAACGCGTAGCTGAAAAGATTACCCTGGCACTGGGTACACCCGGCCGACTTCAGGAAGCTCAGTTGTTGCGGTGTTTCTACACCCTCGGCTACAACCGTCAGATGGAGTTTCTGCGCCAGCGCAATGACCGCAGAAGCCACGTCAGTTGCGCTGACATTGTATGGAATGTCGCGGATAAACTGATGATCAATTTTTATAACGTCGAGAGGGAGCTGCTGCAAAGCGACCAGAGAACAGGAGCCAGCTCCAAAATCATCCAGAATCAGACAGACGCCAAGATCATTGAGCGATACAAGAAGCTCACGCAACATGCGCGGATCTTCATTCAGCAACTCAACCGGCATTTCCAGTTCCAGCTTCTCTGGCGAAACGCCTGTCTCGGTAATTACCTGCCGGACCATATCGAGAAAATGGGAATCAACGATTTGTCTTACCGACAGGTTAACTGCCATTTTCAGAGTTTCAAAGCCAGCTCTCTCCAGAGCCTGAACCTGAATACATGCCTGGCGCAACGCCATTTCACCGAGACGCACAATCAGCCCGGTTTCTTCAGCCAGACCGATAAACTGCTGCGCCGATACCAGGCCCTTCTCAGGATGGTGCCAACGGAGAAAGGCTTCAACACCAATCACCCGCTCACTGATCAAATCCACCTTAGGCTGGTAATGCAGCACAAAACGCTCGCCATTAAGGGCGCTGGCAAGTTCTTCCTGCTGCAGAAGGCGGCGTGCGGCTTTGATATTCATGGCGGGGGTAAAGAACTGGTATGTGTTGCGCCCCATCTCTTTGGCCCGATACATCGCCAGATCCGCATATTTCATCAAGGCCCCGGGGTCTTCGCTATCGTGAGGAATCATGGTTATACCGATACTGACGGTAATACCCACCTCGTGATCACCCAGGCGAACCCGCTGACACAATCTGCGCAGAATGGTTTCCGCAACCTTGGAAGCTGCGTCTGTGCCACTGACCTGCGACAGCAACACAACAAACTCATCACCGCCCAGCCTTGCTACGGAGTCTTCTTCCCTCACACAGGTCTCAAGCCATTGCGCCACCTGACACAAAAGCTCGTCGCCCGCGTCATGACCAAGTGTATCGTTAATACGCTTGAACCCATCAAGGTCCAGAAACATCAAAGCAGCCGGTTCTCCGCTCCTGCGGCTCCGGCGCACCACATTATCCAGCCGATCACGAAATAACTGGCGGTTTGCCAGCCCGGTTAGCGGATCGTAAAACGCAAGGCGGTGCAACTCTGACTGGGCCGCTTTCAATTGGGTCAGGTCACGCAGACTCAGCACCACGCCATGAACCCCGGGCACTGTCAGCATGGACGTATAGGTGCCTTCCATATCCCGCCATTTATCGGTTGCATCACAGATGCGCGCCCGGATTACCGGCATCTGCTTGCCCGGTGCACCCATGGCTGCATCAAAACCCTGTCGCAGCATGGGCCAGTCGTCTTCATGTACAACCTTCTCCAGCGCAAGCGCCGGAACTTCGTCGGGGTTAAACCCGAGAATGTCAAAGCTGGAAGGGCTGGCATAAAGCGGCGTACCCTTTTCATCCATAACCAGCGTAACGTTAGCTGCCCCCTCCGTAATAGCGCGATATCGCCCGGCACCAATCTGCGCCATAAGGCGGGAATGAATCAGCACCAGGGCAACAACAAAAAGCAAAAGGCTTATTACAAAGCCACTGCCAAGCACAATCGACGGACGAGGGTCAGATGACAGATAGTCAAAGGCAGGAGTGGAGCGTGTCTGCAACAACCAGTCGCGCCCGCCATGACTGACGGTCTGGCTCATTTCGAAACTGAACTCGTTATCCAGCGAGCCGAGGTTCGATCCATACATCAGGTTTTCGCGGGAAACCGTGCCATTGTCATAAATGCGGACATCCAGAAACGGTGAAATCAGGCCTACTATGCCGTCCAGGAGGTTGTTCATACGGAACGCACTGAACACGAAGCCCGCCAGCATCATGCGCCGCTCAGCCCGAATATCAGGCACCACCCCACCCTGAAAAACAGGGTAATACATAAGAAAGCTGGCCTGCCCTTCTTCCAGAGCTTCCTGAACCAGTACCACTTTGGCCGTCACTGTAGGAATCGCATCGTCGCGCGAGCGCTCCATCGCCTTGCGGTGAACGGGATCACTAAAAGCGTCGTAACCCAATGCCTTCCGGTTGCTTTCGGTTCCAGGCTCCAGATACATCATGGGGTAATAGTAGGGCCCGCTTCCCAGTGGTTTCACCTGGTAGTTGCGAACACCTTCCGCACGTACAGAAGCGATGTGATCGGCCATCTCACGAACACCAATACGCTCAACGTATCCGATGCCCTGAATGCCCGGGTAATAACGGTTAATGTCAACTTTATGAACATACTCCCGCCACTGATCACGGGAAACCTCACCCGCAACCGCGAAGAGCCCCGCGCTGCCTGCCAGAACCTGCTCATAGTTAAGCAGCCGCTCCTCGATGGCGGTTTTCAGTTGCAGCGACTGAGTTCGAAACCGGGCTTCGGTGCGGTCTTCTACCATCCGGATAGAAAACTGCCAGGACAGGACCGTCACGGCGATAGCCACGACCAGAAGCAGCCATGCCAACCAGGAATTACGAAGTTTCAGAAGTTGCGGGAGAGGAAGATCCTTTCTGTTCATAATCTGGCCTGATCCGGTCCTTGGCAGCTCTTATTCTTACTAGACGGCGCAGTATAGCAAAAGCCCCCAAGTCTGTCGTTTTTAACATCAGATTCAGGGGCTTTTACAACAATTTACCGCCTTTTCAGGCAGCTACGATCAGGGCTTCATCACAAGATAGATTGCCCTGCCTTGACGCACTACACGAACAGAGACAACCCGCCCTTCCGGCAGCGTTCTGACTACCGACCGGAAGTCTTCTACTGACGACACTGCTTTCCTGTTAATTTCGGTGATGACATCCCGCTCGCGTATACCTGCATTATAGGCAGGCCCTCTGCCAACACCGGTCACCACTACACCACCGGATACGCCGATAGAGTCAGCCAGATCCGCAGGAAGAGGTTCAACCGACAGGCCCAGCGGCGCTGATGATGATTCGCCACTAGTGGAAGGTGCTTGCTGAGCCCCGCCTTCGTCTGGCAACTGGCCAATTTTTACGTCCAGCGTGATTTCTTTTCCGCCCCGGAGAACGGTAAGGCGAGCGGTCTCACCTACAGGAGTGCGGCCCACCATAGGGGGCAGGTCCGACGAGAGCTGGATATCATCTCCATCGTATTCAAGAACGATATCGCCGGACTGCAGGCCTCCGTCCTCAGCCGGCGAACCAGTCATAACCTCGGCAATCAGCGCACCCCTCGGGCGCTTCAGCCCGAACGACTCCGCCAGATCACGATTTACTTCCTGGATCAGAACGCCCAGCCAGCCACGGGAAACAACCCCCTTATCGCGGATCTGGCGAAACACACTCATGGCATCATCAATGGGGATTGCAAACGAAACCCCCATAAACCCGCCAGAACGGGTATAGATCTGCGAGTTAATACCAATGACTTCACCATCAAGATTAAACAGCGGGCCACCAGAATTCCCGGGATTAATGGCAACATCGGTCTGAATAAACGGCACATAGTTTTCTGAAGGCAGCGAACGGCCCAGGGCGCTGACAATGCCTGCCGTAACCGTGTAATCAAAACCAAAAGGTGAGCCTATCGCGAATACCCACTCACCAACCTTGAGATTTTTGGAACTGCCTGTTTTTACAACCGGCAAATCATCTCCATTCTCTATTTTCAAAACGGCCATATCCGATCGCGGATCGGTACCAACCAGAGTCGCCGGCAATTCACGGCGATCGTTGAGCCGGACAATAATCTCATCAGCGCCTTCGACCACATGATTATTGGTCAATACATAACCATCAGCAGACACGATAAAACCTGAGCCCATGGAGCGTCGCGGCTGGGCATTGCCCGGCGATCCGCCAAAGGGCGACTGGTGACCACGAAAGAATTCCTGGAAAAATTCCGGCAACTGGTCGAGCTGGCGCTCATCAAAAGGCAGCCCCTGAAAACGGGTATTACCAGTACTGGGAGTGCTGGTGGTGCTTATATTCACAACCGCGTCCGCATTTTCCTCAACCAGATCGGTAAAATCAGGCAGCCCCCGAGCGAAGCCTGCCTGACTCCAGGCCATCATCAGAATAGCGGCCAGCACCAGCAGCAAATAAGCCGGCACCCTCTGAATGAGTGATGCCGGGGAAAACCGGGTAATCGCTGTTGTCGTTCTCAGCATGTCAGAATCCCCTGAATATCATGTTAGCGAGTCTGAAGGAGAAACCACCCCGGCCGGAATACGGTTAACCCGGAGTAGCATCGGTTCATAGTTGCCGGTGTTCCGGCACTGCAATTGCCGGCTTATCAAAAAGCCTGAAGCAAGACCTGCAACAGCTCCCGACATAGCCGCAAAATCACTACCGCCCGACAGGTAGTGCCCGAACACACTGGCAACCACCATGAGCAGTAAAGGAAGCGCATATACCAGTAACGAAGCGCCAAGGAGCGCACTTTCGTCGATGCCGAGTGTCACTTCTTCGCCAACACAGGCATTCACGGAGTTAACAACCCGCACCTGATTAGCCCGGCCACCTGAAGCCGAAGCCAGTACTTTCTGCCCACAGCCATGACGTGCAGTACAGCTCTGACAGGCACTGGTGCGAATGGTCTGGACCCAGGCATGCTCACCCGTCACGGCAACGACTTTTCCCGTCTCGGTAATCACATGTCACCCGCACCCAGAGCAAAAGCTTTATCTATCTGCACCGAGTCAGCAACCTGACGGGCCGCCACTGGCGGTATCTCACCCACAACAGTTACCCGGAATACGCGATTATCGCTTTGCAGATTGCGCATGTAGATGGTTGTCGCACCCACACGGGAGGCTCCCATGGGCATATTGACTCTGCCGGCAGGCTCGACAAATACAGAGAAAGCCGCCAACCCGTCGGAAAAAGCAACCGCCTGTCCTTTGCCTGAAACAGGTGCAGCAGCAGGTTCAAAACCTTCCGGGCGCCAGCTCAGACTCCACCCTTGCATCCGCGGTATTTTTGAAAACTCATCCTGCGAACCAGAAGGGTGGCCATGTTCATTCAGGGTGCGGGAGATTTCGCGCCCCTCGGTGCGGATTTCAAACTCACTGTCAGCAATATTTTCTGTAATCTCGAGACTGGTGAACTGAAAATGTTCCAGAACTTCGCCACCGGATGAACGCACATGGCTTTTTATCAGGAGTCCGGTAGACTTTTCCAGCCACAAACGATGACTGTAACGATTCTGGTCTTTGGCAGTCAGCGCCACAGCGACCACATCATAGCCAGCAATACGGTCTTCGCCCTTGAGTTCGGCACGGTACCAGTGGCTCAGAGGAGTCAGCTGACTGGTAAAGGCTTCGGCAAAGGGGCCGGAAGGAATAACCTGATCAAGTTTTACCCTGCCTTGCTCCGGAAGCACACAAACCACATTCATACCCCGGCGAACAATCTCTCCACTGCCTCCGTCCTGCAACACCAGGCGTTCTTCCACAATGCCATTGCGATAACGATGGGCAATCTGCATCGAGTGCACACTGGAACCCCTGGCATATACAAAAACGCCTCTATAGGACGTCATATTAAGGGCGGGCCCCAGCCGTTCAAGCCAGTAGACTGCAGTTTTATCACCAGCAGCCGCAGATGCCGACATAATCATTAACAGCAAAAATGCGAGGAGCCAGCGCAACGACAGATCTGTCGGACTCGGGCCAAAATACCGGGCTTTGCTCATGAACACCCTCATTGCTTGATATCAGTAGCCGCCATTGGCGCTGACCAGGCGGGCATAGCCCATCGATCCCTGCCCGGCACCAACACTGTTATGTTGAGCATGCTCCAGCAGGTAACGGCTCATATACTCCCACTGTTCATCATCAAGCCCCTGCAAGGCAACTTCCTGAACCGGCGCATCCTCTCCGGCAACAACAGAACTGACAGCTTCAGCCCCCGGCAGTTCCGCAACAGGTGCGGAGGCCAATGCATCGGGAGACACCTCGCCACTTTCCCAGCCTGCGCCAGCACCAAACCCTACAACCAACGCAACGGCGACCATGGCCACTGCCGGCCATTGCCAGCGCCGCGACACCTCATGAACCGGCGATTTATCCGGCGCCTGCGACCTCGCACAACCATCCAGTTCCGCACGAACAGCCATACTCACATCGACGCCGTCTGCCGGTGACTGACCACGGTGCATCAGATCATGAATACCCTGCCACCTTTGCCACTGGGCGCGTATACCTGCCTGATCCTCATGGGACAACAGGCGCCGGACCGAAAGTTCGTCGGCTTCATCGTCCATCATGGCAGACAATGTTTCTCTGAGACGATCATCCATAGGATGCACCTTCAATTACGTCACGGAATGATTAAGCAGAGGCCCAAGGTGCCGGTCAACGGCATCTCTGGCCCGAAAAATACGCGAGCGCACAGTCCCGATGGGACACTCCAGAATCCGCGCAATATCTTCATAGCTGAGCCCATCATATTCCCGCAGCAGAAATGCTGACCGCAGCTCCTCTGGCAGACCGGCGATGGCATTACTTAACTCGACCTGCAACTGGTCACGCTGAAGCAGGCTCTCGGGCGAAGCGATATCACGTAACCGCCGACCATCATCAAAATTCTCGGCTTCCGCAGAATCTGCACTGCCCTGAGGCCTGCGGTTACGGGACTCCAGATGATTTTTCGCGGTATTTACCGCAATACGATAAAGCCAGGTATAAAAGGCACTATCGCCACGAAAGCGATCTATGGCGCGATAGGCTTTGATAAACGTTTCCTGGGTAAGGTCCATGACCTCCTGGCTATCGTAGACGTACCGACTGATGATCGAAGCGACTCTTGACTGATATTTGACCACCAGAAGATCAAACGCTGCGCGCTCCCCGTTCCGGACCTTGCGAACAAGTTGCAGATCTGTCTGGCTATCTGGCTGCTCAGCCTGTTTCTGGTCGTTATCGGGTGCCATGGACGATATGCCGGTACGCTCTGGTTTCATGGCCAATTTACCGGCCGATACGAGTTTCTGGTGGTTCATACTCACTGTCCGGCGCCCGTTTATGGAAACGACGACTCCACCTGTAAAGGTGAGTCATCCATCAGCGAAAATAGACAGCAAGCGTAAAGTTTAGTTCAATACACCTCTACATTATGGCCCGCGACAACGACCCGATGCCACAGTCCTATGAATATGATGTTCTCATTATCGGCAGCGGCGCTGCCGGCCTGACCGTTGCGCTCAACCTTCCGGGGCACCTGAAGGTGTGCGTTGTCAGCAAAGCAGCGATCAGCAGCGGAGCGACCCTCTGGGCTCAAGGCGGTATCGCCGCAGTTCTGGATGACAAGGATTCCACCGAAAACCATGTGCAGGATACCCTTGCGGCTGGCGGCGGCCTGTGCAATGAAGACGCCGTACGCTTTACGGTGGAACACAGCAAGGAGAGCATTGAGTGGCTTATTGGCACCGGGGTTGATTTTACCCGGGACACAGACGCTCAACTCCACCTTACCCGTGAAGGCGGCCACAGCCACCGGCGTATTATTCATGCTGCTGATGCAACCGGGCATGCAGTATCCACAACTCTGACCGCTCAGGCACAGGCCCGTCCCAACATCGAACTCATGTCGGGACGAGTAGCTGTGGATCTGATTACCAACCGCAAGCTTGCACTTCCAGGTAACCGATGCGTCGGCGCCTACATTCTGAACCTCGAAGATAATCATGTAGAACTGTTCCGGGCACGCTTCACGGTAATTGCAACCGGCGGAGCCTCCAAAGCGTACCGCTACACTACCAATCCGGACGGGGCATCCGGGGATGGAATCGCCATGGCCTGGCGTGCTGGCTGCCGCGTTGCCAATATGGAGTTCAACCAGTTCCACCCCACGTGCCTGTATCACCCTCACGCAAAATCATTCCTGATTTCCGAAGCTGTCCGAGGGGAAGGCGGGTTACTGAAACTGCCAGACGGCTCCCGCTTCATGGACAGCTTTGACAAGCGCGGAGAACTGGCGCCGCGGGATATAGTGGCCCGGGCCATCGACCACGAGATGAAACGACTGGGCGCAGATCATCTGTATCTGGACATAAGCCACAAACCAGTGGATTTCATTCGGCATCATTTCCCGACCATTTATGAGAAGTGCCTTGAATTTGGCATCGACATTACCCGGGATCCCATTCCGGTAGTGCCAGCAGCACATTACACCTGCGGCGGCATTGTCAGCGATGAGCGGGCACGGACAGACATCAATCAGCTTTATGTTGTAGGTGAAGCCGGTTTTACCGGGCTTCACGGCGCCAACCGCATGGCCAGCAACTCGTTACTGGAATGCCTGGTATATGGCCGGGCTGCCGCCGCCGACATTGCACGCAGGGAAGCAGACATTCCCCCTCCACCTGAAGCTCCCGCATGGGACGAAAGCAAGGTAAGAGACTCTGATGAAGACGTTGTGATTTCTCACAACTGGGACGAGTTACGTCACTTCATGTGGGACTATGTGGGCATAGTCCGCACTACAAAACGCCTGCAGAGAGCCAAACACCGGGTAGACCTGCTGTCCCGCGAAATCGGAGAGTTTTACAGCAACTACAGAGTAACCAACGACCTTCTGGAACTCAGGAATCTGGTAACTGTATCCGACCTTATTATCTGCGCCGCGATGCAGCGCAAGGAAAGCAGAGGCCTTCACTACACCCTGGATTATCCGGGACTGCTCCCTGAAGCCCGTGATACTGTACTGGTACCCACAACCTACAGAACCCCTTCTCCGTAAAGAGAGGGGCTAAAAGAGTAACCAAGAGAGCAACTATGCAAGACACCCAACCCCTAGCGGATAACTCGGACTTCAACCGTCTCTGGTGGCATAGCCGCCGCGGCATGCTGGAACTCGACGTCCTGCTGATTCCGTTTCTGGAAAAAGCCTACCGGGATTTGGACAAGGAAGACCAGGAACGCTACGAAAAGCTTCTGGTCTGCGAAGATACTGACATGTTCGAGTGGTTCATGCAGCGCAGCCGCCCCGATGACCCTGATCTCCAGCGCATCGTGGACATCATTCTTTCCCGTGTCCAACCGGATTGATATTGAACTGTCACGCTGTGTCGGGGCTGGTTGCCTGGCAGCTGCCCCGTGGGTGGCTGCCAGCGCCTTCGTGTTGATTGCGGGCGCCGCCGGTCACAAATGGATGTCCGTATTAGCCCTGCCAGCTTTAATCGGCGCGGTATTCCAGTTCCGGCTTAATGGGTTACTGGCAGGCCCGCTCGCCGTTCTGGGGCTGCACCAGGATCAGGGCACTCTCTATGCACGCCTTGGCAATGGCCAGACCGTGGCGGTGAACGCTAGTCCTTCAAGCCGCATTTGCTCAAAAGCCGCACTCTTGAAACTGCACCCCGCCACCTCCAGATATTCCACATATCCGGTTGTGTTACTCTCCTGCAAAGGGATTACCGGTAACGTATCCGAAGATCAGTTTCGCCGGCTGAGAATGTGGCTCCGACTGGGCCGCACTCAGCAATCATTTGAATAGCCTTCTGCCCGGAGTTTTTCCCATGACTGGCATAGAAACACCCGTTTCAGCCACGCCTGTTTACACATCCGCTGAGTTTCCGCCACCGGCTTCGGGCAGCATTCTGCTAACCAACCGTGTCCTGGTCCGCATCTCGGGCCCGGGCACCGACAAGTTCCTGCAAGGGCAGCTTAGCCAGAGCCTTGATGACGTCAAAGCAGGCTCATCTCCCCGTGCAGCCGGAGCGACACCAAAAGGGCGGGCGTACTGCCTCACGCGCCTGGTGCGCGATGGGGATGACGTCCTGATGGACCTGCCTGCTGAGCTGGCAGAGCCCGTCATGACCCACTTACGCAAATACATCATGCTGTTCCGTGGCACTTCCATGACGCTGCAAATGGAAAGCCATATCACAGGATTGCTAGGCGATGAAGCTGCATCAAGGGTTGGCGGAGAGGCACTGAACGGACTGAAATCCCCCGGAGACACAATCGAGCTGGACTCAGGCTTCCTGATCCGGACAGAAAGCACAGCTAATGGATTGTCCCGTTATGAGCTGTGGCAAACTGACGCAGGGGAGCCTGAACTGAAAGGGATTCCGGAGAAAACCCTCGCCGACTGGCAGGCATCCGAAATTGCGGCCGGAGTTGCCATGCTGAGCACGACGACCAGTGAATCCTACGTACCACAAATGCTCAACTGGCAACATCTGGGAGGGATACACTTCAAAAAAGGCTGCTACACTGGTCAGGAAGTGATTGCCCGAATGCATTTTCTCGGACAGCTCAAAAAGAGTCTGTTCCGTTTTCATATAGACAACACTGGCTTCGTACCGGCACCGGGAACACCGATAGTCGCGGGAGAGCGCTCAGTGGGAGAAGTCGTCAACGCGGTTGGCTTCAACAACGGTTCCTGCGAACTGCTTGCAGTCGTCCGGCATGACGCTGCGGATGGCAAGCTGGCTCCGGAAGGCCTCCCGGGCTCCCTTTTACAGCTGAAGCCGTTACCTTACAGTGTTAACGAGCGAGAAAGCAGCGCAAACAATGATACATAAGTTGACATCCAAAGCTGCCAGAATTTGCTATAAATAGAGTTCATAATTATGACCTTCGGGGTGCCAGGCTCGCGTAATAACGCAACGCCCCGAACTGACAAGCGGATCCGTACCGAACTATGTCGAACATTGCTGAAACCATCAGAGCAGATCTTACTGCCGCGATCGAAAACGACAAACTGATACTCCCTACACTGCCGGAAGCTGCGCTTCAGGTACGCGATATTGCCGAGTCGGAAGACTCAGCCATAGGCGACCTGGTTAAAGTTATCAGCAACGATACAGCACTTTCTGCCCGGATTATTCGCGTTTGCAATAGCCCGCTTTTCCGCGGAAACCGTGCAATTGAGAACCTGAACATGGCAGTAAGCCGCCTCGGAATGGCTTACACCAGCAACCTGGCCATGGGCCTGGCAATGCAGCAAATGTTCCAGGCAACCTCCGACATGATTGACAAGCGCCTGCGCGCGACATGGCAAACCAGTACCGAAGTGGCTGGCGTATGTCATGTACTTGCCCAGCATTACACAAAGCTGAAGCCTGACCAGGCTACTCTGGCCGGCCTGGTACACCTGATTGGCGTGCTGCCCATACTACGTTATGTAGAAGATGAAGATGTGCAGATCAGCAGTACAATGCTGGACCAGATCATTGAAGATCTGCACCCGAGAATCGGTACGGCCATTCTCAAGAAATGGGATTTTCCGAAAGACCTTCAGAACGTACCTATGGAATACGCCAACTTCCAGAGAGAAGTACCTTCAGCCGACTACGCAGATTTGGTCATGCTGGCCAACCTTCAATTGGTTGCCGGATCTCAGCATCCATGGACAGAGATGGACTGGTCTGCAATCTCGGCTTTTGATCGCCTTGGCCTGGACCCGAATCTTGACATGAGTGAAGAGGAAGACCTGAACGCCCAAATGGAAGCCGCTATGGCCTTGCTGCAATAAGTTCAGGTTCCTTTATAGCTGGCAATCAGGTCTGCTCTGGTTGGCAGCTCCCAATTTACTGGTCCCTGCCCTTGCTCCCGGAGCCATTCATTGGCCCGGGAGAAATGCCGACAACCAAAGAATCCACGATAAGCACTGAGCGGAGACGGGTGCGGACCTTCCAGCACCAGATGCCGGCTACGATCGATGTGCCGCCCCTTTTTCCTGGCATAACTACCCCATAGCAAAAACACAACGCCTTCACGCTCACGATTGACGACTTCAATCACACGATCCGTAAACGTCTCCCAGCCTCTTCCCTGATGTGCTCCCGCCTGCCCCTGAACAACAGTGAGTACACTGTTCAATAGCAAAACACCCTGCTCAGCCCATGGCTGCAGGCAGCCATGATCCGGCGGAGCAATACCCAGATCACTCTGAATTTCCTTGAACATATTAACGAGTGAAGGAGGTGGAGGGACGTCAGGCCTTACTGAAAAACACAGACCATGGGCCTGCCCGGGACCGTGGTAAGGGTCCTGCCCGAGAATGACAACACGTACCTGATCGAGTTGTGTGCTGTTGAGGGCATTGAAATAGTGGGTGCTGGCCGGAAAGAGTATCTTCCCGGTGCTTTCTTCTGCAGCCAGAAATTCCGCCAGCGCCTGCATATAGGGCTGACGGAACTCATCCGCAAGGTGCTCTTTCCAGCCCCGGTCGGGCCTGAGATGACTTGCCAGAGCCTCAACCGGATGCATGCTTACTCCCTGTACTCAGCTTTTTAGTCTTTCGGCTGATCGTTTTTCGCGTTCTCGGCTTTGTGCTCGGGGCGCATGGCCGGGAACAGAATGACGTCGCGAATGGATGGCGAATTGGTCAGGAGCATAGCCAGCCGGTCAATCCCAATACCCTCGCCCGCAGTGGGAGGAAGACCATATTCCAGAGCCATCACATAGTCATCATCGTAGAACATGGCCTCGTCGTCGCCGGCATCTTTTTCCGCGACCTGAGCCTGAAAGCGTTCGGCTTGGTCTTCCGCGTCGTTGAGCTCGGAGAACCCGTTCGCAATTTCGCGCCCTCCCACAAAGAACTCAAAACGCTCGGTAACGAACGGATTGCTGTCTTTGCAACGGGCAAGAGGTGATACTTCTTTCGGATATTCAGTAATAAACGTTGGCTGCATCAGGCGATGCTCGGCCGTCGCCTCAAAGATCTCAATCTGGATTTTGCCCAGCCCCCAACCGTCCTTGACGTGAATGCCCAGATCCCTGGCCACTTGCCGCGCCGACGCTTCATCCGCGAGTTGTCCGGCGGTTACATCCGGAGAGAAACGCAGAATAGCGTCCACAACTGTCAGGCGCTCAAAGGGCTTGCCGAAGTCGTACTCAATCGACTCTTCCGAACCATCTGCAAGAATACGGGTATTCACAACTGTGGTAGTACCCAGTACCTGCTCAGCGATAGCGCGCAACATATCTTCGGTAAGATCCATCAGGTCGTTGTAATCAGCATACGCCTGATAGAATTCCACCATAGTAAATTCCGGGTTATGACGGGTGGATAGCCCCTCATTCCGGAAATTACGGTTAATTTCAAACACCCGCTCAAAGCCGCCTACTACGAGGCGCTTCAGGTACAGTTCCGGCGCAATGCGCAGGTACATATCAATACCCAGAGCGTTATGGTGGGTCATAAACGGCCGCGCGGTGGCGCCACCCGGAATAACCTGCAGCATGGGGGTTTCCACCTCCATGAAATCTCTATCGGCAAAAAACTGGCGCATGGCAGTAATGATTTTCGAACGCGCGAGAAATACCCGACGACTGTCTTCATTCACCATCAGATCGACATAGCGGTGACGATAACGGGACTCGGTATCGGTAAGCCCTTTATGCTTCTCTGGCAGCGGGCGCAGGGACTTGGTGAGTAACACGTACTCATCCATGGCAACATAGAGATCGCCCTTACCACTTTTACACAAGGTGCCCCGCACCCCGACAATATCCCCCAGATCCCAGTGCTTCGTATCTTTCTGCACATCTTTTGTTGCATAGATCTGCATACGGCCAGTCATGTCCTGGACCACTTTGAACGCTTTACGGTCAAGCATCATACGCCCGGCGATCGCAACCTTGAGCCCCATAGACTCCAGCTCTTCCTTGCTCTTGTCACCGTATTTTTCCTGCAGTTCAGCAGCGGTGGTGTCGCGTCGGAAATCATTGGGGAAAGGATTGCCACTCTCACGCAACTCTGCCAGCTTGGCACGGCGCTCGGCTATCAGCTTGTTGTCCTCTTGCGGTGCATTCTTAGTGTGTTCAGTCATGTTGGCTCGCTAGAAATCAGGGGGGTTCGGTTCAGATTGGCTTGATTAAGGCGCTGATTACAGCGCCATCTTCAGGCTGGCTTCAATGAACTTATCAATATCACCATCCAACACCGACTGAGTGTTGCTGGTTTCGACTTTTGTACGCAAATCCTTGATCCGGCTGTCATCCAGTACATAGGAGCGAATCTGGGAGCCCCAGCCAATATCGGATTTCGCGTCTTCAGCCTTCTGCTTCTCGGCGTTGCGCTCCAGCATCTCCCGCTCATAAAGCTTGGCCTTCAGCTGCTTCATGGCCTGATCTTTGTTCTGATGCTGGCTTCGTCCGGCCTGACAGGCCACAACAACCCCTGTCGGGTTGTGAGTCAGACGTACTGCAGATTCCGTCCGGTTAACGTGCTGACCACCTGCACCGGAAGCACGATAAACATCCACCCGCAGATCCGCGGGGTTGATCTCAATCTCGAAGCTGTCATCCACCTCCGGCGCCACAAACACCGAAGAAAAAGACGTATGGCGACGGTTACCAGAGTCAAACGGCGATTTGCGAACCAGGCGATGAACGCCGGTCTCCGTGCGCAGCCAACCGAACGCGTACTCACCCTGGACATGAATGGTGGCACTTTTGATGCCGGCCACATCGCCATCCTGCAACTCCACAATTTCAGCTTTGAAACCGCGACGCTCAGCCCAGCGCAAATACATGCGCAAAAGCATATCGGCCCAGTCCTGAGCTTCAGTGCCACCAGATCCGGCCTGGATATCCAGATAAGCACTGTTCGCATCCATCTCGCCGGAAAACATACGGCGGAATTCGAGCTTCTCAAGCTCCGCGTCAAGAGCCTCAAGGTCCGAGACAATATCGCCTACAGTGGCCTCATCATCTTCCTCAACAGCCATCTCAAGCAGACTTTCTGCATCCGCCAGGCCGTTGGTGAGGTTGTCAATTGTTCTCACAATCAGATCAAGATCGGAGCGTTCTTTACCCAGGGCCTGAGCGCGTTCAGGATCATCCCACACCGTGGGCAGCTCCATTTCTCGCTCTACTTCGATCAGCCGTTCACTACGTTGATCGTAGTCAAAGATACCCCCTGAGCGCTTCAGTACGCTCACGAAGCTCTTTAATCTTCGTCACAATGGGATTAATTTCCATGAAAACCTTACTCGTGTTGGAAAATGGTGAGTAAAACCGTGGCGGGATTCTACCGGAATCCTGACGACAAATCAGCCGTTGCCCGCTGGTTTGGTGCTGCCTTATCGGTCAGGAGGCGGGTGCTCTTTTCTGCCGGAAAAAGCAACTCGCTGCGCTCAGACATCTTTTCCGGCAGAAAAGAGCACCCACCCCCTGACCTACTCTCAGAAACCAGCCTGAAAAGCAAATCAGGAAAGAGGCTCCAGATAATCCACCAAAAGCTGAAGATTAGTCCGCCCCCGAAACGTATTGGCGTCAGGCTTGTAAACGACCCGAGCTCCCGTGCGCGTGTAGTCAGGAACCTCTGGCCCTGTATTGAACGCAATGGCATCGATAATTCCGCTACCATCAACCGGTTGCAAAACCAGTTTCAGGTGATTTTCACCAACAATACGCTGGCTGACTACCCGAAACTCACCGTCAAACACAGGTTCCGGAAAATGCTGCCCCCAGGGACCTGCCCGCTTCAGTAAAGCGGCAGTTTCGAGGGATAACTCATCAGAACTCAGAGGCCCGTCAGTGGTAATTGCGGCTTCAAGATCAGCCGCTGTCAGAGCATCCCTCACAGCCCGGTCAAAGGCCTGTGAAAAGACATCAAAGTCACTCCGGGCCAGAGTCATACCTGCAGCCATCGCGTGACCGCCGTATTTTTTCATCACCCCTGGATGCCGGGAATCCACAACCGCCAGCACATCGCGAATATGGAGCCCGGGGATCGAGCGGGCGGAACCTTTTACATCCACTCCGTTTTCATCTGGCGCAAAAGCAATCGTCGGCCTGTGGGTCTGCTCCCGGATGCGGGCTGCGAGAATGCCGATCACGCCCTGGTGCCAATCCTCGTCAAACAGCGCCAGTCCCCACGGCAACCCATCCAGATCCAGAGACATGGAGGCAAGCAGGTCCTGCGCCTGAGCCTTCATATCTTTCTCAATGGTGCGTCTTTCCCGGTTGAATGTATCCAGCTCTCGGGCGAGCCGCGCAGCCTCATCAGGACTATCAGCCAGCAGGCAGGCTATACCCACACTCATATCATCCAACCGGCCGGCGGCATTAAGGCGCGGTCCAACCACAAATCCCAGATCAGTCGAGCTGATATTTGCGTATTCCCGGCCAGCAACTTCCAGCAGTGCAAGAATCCCAGGACGGGCTTCGCCTTGGCGAATGCGCCGGAGCCCCTGCTCAACAAAGATACGGTTGTTGTGATCCAGCGGAACGACATCGGCGACGGTTCCCAACGCCACCAGATCCAGGAGTTTGCCCAGATTAGGCTCCGGCTGCGGCAGACGGCCAGCGTCCCGAAGTTTTTTGCGCAGTGCAATTAACACATAAAACATTACACCCACGCCTGCAGCATTTTTGCTCAGGAACTCACAGCCGGGCTGGTTCGGATTCACTATTGCATCGGCGTCCGGCAGCACCTCACCGGCCAAATGGTGATCTGTCACAACCACCTTGATACCCAGTTCCCGCGCTGCCTTTACACCTTCGATAGCGGAGATTCCGTTATCCACCGTCACCATAAGGTCCGGCAAATCACCCTCATCTTGCAGACGTTCGATAATCCCGGGGGTCAACCCGTAACCATCCGAAAAACGGCTGGGCACCCGAAAATCAATACTCTTCAGCCCAAGCATCGAAAGCCCAAGCATGGCTACAGCAGTGCTGGTCGCACCATCAGCATCGAAGTCTCCGAGTACAAGCACTCTCTGATTCCGGGCTATGGCATCCGCAAGCAGTTCAACAGCAAGGCCAATTCCCCGTAACTGGAAGGGTGAGGCCAGCTCCTTGAGGGTATATTTGAGCTGTTCATCAGAGGTAACGCCACGAGCAGCGTACAAGCGGCGGAGCAAAGGCGGGAGGTCTTGCCCCCAAGCCGGATCAGTGCCCGGCTGGGGGCGACGCAGGATCTTTTTTGGTGTCATACCGGATCAGGCATTCTTCCAGTGCTCAGCCATGAACGCCTGCACACTCGCCCTGTCATTATCAAGCACGGTATAACGCTCTTCGCGCTCGAAAAGATCCGCCATATGTGCCGGTAGTTCTGGCTTTATAGTCAGACCGGCGTCGGTAATAGCGTCCGGAAACTTGGCAGGATGGGCAGTGCCGAGGGTGATCATCGGTATCTGCACATCCCGGCGGCAGGCTCTTGCGGCGTGAACGCCAATAGCCGTGTGCGGATCCAGCAGGTATTCATTCTGCTCGTAGACTTCACGAATAGTGTCGCACGTGGTTTTGTCATCAACCGCCGCACTGTCAAAGAGTTTGCGGGCAGACTTCCAGCGGTAGTCTTCAATGCTTACCGGGCCTTTGGCCGCATTCTCGAGCAGTTGTTTAACTGCCTGGCCGTCGCGGCCGTGAAGATCAAACAGCAAACGCTCAAAGTTGCTGGACACCATAATGTCCATACTTGGCGAAAGCGTATGCTCAAGCGGGTGTTGCTCGTATTTGTTGCCACTCATGAAGCGGTGGAGGATATCGTTTTTGTTGGTTGCTATAACCAACTGGGACACTGGCAGGCCCATTTTTTTCGCCAGATAACCGGCAAAAATATCCCCGAAGTTACCGGTAGGTACAGAAAATGCCATGCTGCGGTCCGGACCACCAAGAGCCAGCGAAGCATGAAAGTAATAAACGATCTGAGCCATGATCCGGGCCCAGTTGATCGAGTTAACTGCCGCCAGTCTTGCCTTGCCACCCAGGAAAGACTGGTCGCCGAAGCTTTCTTTTACCATGCGCTGACAATCATCAAAATTACCGCGAACAGCAATATTGTGAATGTTATCGCCCTGAACCGTAGTCATCTGACGGCGCTGCACTTCCGATACCCTCTGGTATGGGTGCAGGATAAAGATATCTACATGCTCACAGCGACGGCAGCCTTCAATAGCCGCGGAACCTGTATCCCCGGAAGTGGCACCCATGATGACAGCGTGCTCTTTGCGCTTGCCGAGAACGTAATCCAGAAGACGCCCCAATAACTGAAGCGCAAAATCCTTGAATGCCAGCGTTGGGCCGCGGAACAGCTCCAGCACCCACTCGTTGGTATCAAGCTGGACCAGAGGAGCAACAGCCTTGTGCGCAAAAACACCGTAGGTTTCATCAAGCATCTGCCGGAAATCAGCCTCGGGAATGGCCTCTTCCACAAACGGGTACATAATATTGAACGCAAGCTCTGCATATGACAGCCCGCGCCAGCTACGGATCTCTTCCAGATTGAAGTGCGGGAGCGACTCCGGCACATAGAGGCCACCATCGGGCGCCAGCCCGGTGAGCAGAACGTCTTCAAAACCCAGTGCGGGAGCTTCTCCCCGCGTACTGATGTATCTCACGTGCGCACCTGTCAGTTTTAATTTTTTCAGTTAAAGTTTTCTGCGCGGATGCGAACAACCGAGCCATCAGTATCAGAGAGTGATTCCAGCTCTTCGATAGCCTGGTTGATCTGTCGTTCCTGCACTGTGTGAGTCAGAATGATAATGGGAATCCGGCCATCCTTCACTTCGGATTCTTTCTGCATGATCGACTCGATGTTAATGCCATGTTCGCTCAGAATCGAGGCTATCTTTGCCAGCACACCCGGGCGATCCAGCGCAGTTATGCGCAGAAAATATGCCGACTGGATATCTTCCATAGGAAGTACATTCAGATTGTCCAGTGCATCAGGTACAAACCCGAGATAAGGCACTCGCAACGAACTCCCACTCGCTACAATCCGGGCAACGTCTACAATATCGGCAATTACAGCCGAAGCCGTTGCTTCATCACCGGCGCCTGGCCCGTAATACATGGTCTGACCAACAGCATCCCCGTCCACAAGCACAGCGTTCAGAACACCGTCAACCTGAGCGATAAGATGATTCTGGGGAACCAGCGTCGGATGTACCCGAAGCTCAATACCCTCTTCCCGGCGACGTGCGATACCAAGATGTTTGATGCGGTAACCGAGCTGTTCCGCATGGGCAATATCATAAGGCGTGATCTTTGAGATCCCTTCGGTAAATGCTTTTTCAAACTGCAAAGGAACACCAAATCCGGCCGACGCAAGAATGGTCAGCTTATGAGCAGCATCAATACCTTCAACATCAAATGTGGGATCAGCTTCTGCGTAACCGAGGTCCTGGGCTTCTTTAAGAACCTCAGCAAATGGCCTGCCGGCACGCATCTCTGTAAGAATGTAGTTGCCAGTGCCGTTGATAATGCCTGCAATCCAGTCAATGCGGTTAGCCGCCAGGCCTTCACGAATAGCCTTCATAACGGGAATGCCGCCAGCGACACCCGCTTCATAGGCAACCACAACACCGGCTTTTTCTGCAGCCGCAAAAATTTCATTACCGTGAACCGCAATCAGAGCTTTATTGGCAGTCACCACATGCTTGCCATTACGAATGGCCGCAAGCACGAGCTCCCGTGCGGTTTCATAACCGCCAATCAGCTCTACCACCACGTCAATCTCAGGATCGTTCACCACATCGAATATCTCGGTGCTGAAGGCGACGCTGCCAAGATCCATATCGTCACGGCTGCGGCGGCTGGCAACCCGGGCAATCCGGATATTACAGCCCGCACGGCCCGCAATAAGCGCGGCGTTTCGAGTCAATACATTGAATGTACCGCCGCCAACAGTTCCCAGTCCGCAGATTCCGACACTAACGTCTTTCAAGCTCTCACCTCTGATCCCGAAGGGTGCTGATAAATTTTGGTATTGCAGCATTGCTATATTGCGACGCTGAAAGGCCGGATAGTATACCGGTTCAGGGCTCACTGAATAAGCCCTGAACCAAAAGCTTGTCACATAAGCCGGGGCGCCCCCGACCTGCAGATCTGTCAGAGCAGGCCGAGCCCCTCAGCCAGGCTTTTCGCCGGCACATAGCCGCGAACGATATTGCCATCCTCCAGCACAATCGCAGGCGTACCGGTTACACCGATACGGCGACCAAGATCAAACTGTTTCCTGACAGGGTTTTCGCAGGCGGCGGCATCAATAGCCTTCCCGGATTTAGCCGCATCCATTGCAGATTGCTGATCTTCAGCACACCAGACAGAGGTGTACTTGATGAACGACGGAGTACCCGGGCCTGAACGCGGGTATGCGTAATAATTCACTGTAATGCCATAATCATTAAGCTCCGGCACTTCATCATGAAGCTTCCGGCAATATGGGCAATCAATGTCAGTGAACACGCTGATCACAGCTTTCTCGTTACCGGCCTTATAACTGATAACACCATCATCGCTATAGCTGTCCATGACCTCATGGCGGTCTCCGGCCCGGGCCTCCTCTGTCACGTTGGCAATGCCAGTGCTGGTAATTTTGAGCAAATCACCCGTCAGCAGGTACTGACCATCAGGCGTCGTATAAATTGTATCCCCATTATTACTCTGGACCTCGTAAAGCCCTGGCGCTTCGGACTCCCGTACAGACGAAACTTTCAGTCCCGGCACAGCACTTGATAGACGGTCACTGATAGCGTCTTCTACATCGCCGGCAACGCTGAAGGGCGAGCCAAGAACACCAGCAGTCATAACTGCAACCATAAAAAAACGTTTTACATTCATTCTGGCAAACACACCTTTTCAGCGGGAGACTTTTCAGACTTGCGGAGATACTCACACAACCCATGAATCAGGAAACAGATCAAACCGTGCGACACCTTCTCATCGCAAAAGTTCAAAGCGCTACCTTACCTAAAAATCATAGATTCAACCACGTGGATGATGAGCCTGATGTAACGACTGCAGGCGCTGACGCGCAACATGGGTGTATATCTGGGTTGTCGAAAGATCGGAGTGCCCCAGCAGCATCTGAACAACACGCAGATCTGCACCATGATTCAGCAAATGGGTTGCAAAGGCATGGCGGAGCGTGTGAGGGGAAAGATGCTTGCGAATACCCGTGCGGGTAGCGTAGTGCCGCACCCGGTACCAGAAGGTCTGCCGGGTCATGGCTGCCGGCCGGTTACCCGGAAACAACGCATCACACGCCCTTCCCTTGAGGAGCTCAGGACGCGCCTCCTTCATATACCGAAGAAGCCAATCCACCGCTTCCTCGCCCAAAGGAACCAGACGCTCCTTATCACCTTTGCCGGTAACTCGTATAACACCCTGACGCAAATTTACCTGATCAACCCGCAAACCCGTCAGTTCAGATACCCGCAAACCACAGCCATACAGGATTTCCAGCATAGCCTTGTCCCGCAGTTCAATCGGCAAGCCAGGATCCGGTTCCGCCAGAAGTGCATCGACCTCCTCTTCGGTCAGGGAGTCCGGCAACCGACGCGGCAAGCGAGGGCTATCTATGCGCAAAGTAGGATCTTCAGCGATCAGCCGCTCCCGAAGAAGGAAGCGGTAACACCGGCGGATACCCGAAAGCCGACGAGCCGCCGTAGATGTCTTTATACCCTCAGCCAGGCCGCTGGCCATCCAGGCCAGCAGATCTGTCCTGCGCACCTCTGTCAGTAACGGCTGCCCTGGCTGATTCTCCAGCCAGCCAGCGAGACGCTGCAAGTCGCTGCGATATGCCTGGAGCGTTTTCTCTCCCAGACCATCCTCCAGCCAGACCGCATCAACAAACCGGACAATTACCGCTTCATCTTCTGGTCGCACACCATCGCCCCCTGACACACTATCCGCAACATTGCATTCTGCCCCTCCAGAAATGAAAAAGGCAGCCCTTAGGCTGCCTTTTTCACTGCGAGGTCGCTCAGCACATGGCTGATCAGCCCAGCTTTTCTTTAATACGTGCTGCCTTACCAGAAAGGTCACGCAAGTAGTAAAGTTTGGCTTGACGCACGTCACCACGACGCTTCACAGCAATGCTGTCAATCAGCTTGGAGAAGGTCTGGAATGTACGCTCAACGCCCACGCCGTACGAAATTTTCCGTACGGTGAAAGAAGAGTTCATGCCACGGTTACGCTTGCCGATAACAACGCCTTCGAACGCCTGCAGACGCTCACGGTTGCCTTCAGTTACACGAACCTGAATAACCACGGTATCACCCGGCGCAAACGCGGGGATTTCCTTGGCCATCTGTTCTGTTTCGAGTTGATTGATGATGTTGTTCTTGCCGCTCATCGTAATGCTCCTGATACCCAATCTTTTAATGCCCTGATGATTCAGAGGCACACGGTTCGTTTAAAATCTCTCCCAGCAGCTTACGCTCTTCATCCGTAAGCACCCGCTTTTCCAGCAGGTCAGGGCGTCGCTCCCGGGTTCGCCTCAGCGACTGTTTAAGCCGCCAACGCCGGATCTGATCATGGTGACCGCCCAACAAAATATCCGGCACCGCCTGACCTTCGTATACTTCGGGCCGGGTGTAGTGCGGACAATCCAGCAAGCCATCAGCAAAAGAATCCTGTTCTGCCGATTGCGCATGCCCCAATGCTCCGGGGATAAGGCGCGTAACCGAATCAATGACAGCCATAGCCGCCAATTCGCCACCGGAGAGCACAAAGTCCCCCAGTGATATTTCCCGGTCGACCTCTGTAGCTATCAGGCGCTCATCAACACCCTCATAGCGTCCTGCTACCAGAATCAAACGCTCTTCTGCAGCAAGTGACTCAACAACGGCCTGATTCAGAGTTTCACCCTGAGGCGAAAGATACACCACGCAAGCTTTTCCGGGCGCAGCTTCTCTCGCTGCATGAATGGCATCCCTGAGCGGCTGAATCTTCATCAGCATTCCGGGGCCACCACCGTAGGGCCGGTCATCGACGGTACGATGACGATCATGGGTAAACTCGCGAGGGTTCCAACTGCGAAAGGTCAAGAGACCATCACGCACAGCCCTGCTCGTTATCCCGTAATCCGTTACCGCCTGAAACATCTCCGGGAACAGACTGACTGCGCCAATCCACACCCGTCAGAACTCCGGATCCCAGTCGACAATCAGCTTATGCTCCGCCAGATTAACCTCCCGGACAACCTGGTCAGGGAGATAAGGAATCAGACGCTCGCGCTGATCAATGGAGCCTGTCGTCGCATGCACCACCAGAACATCATTGGAGCCGGTTTCTATCAGGTGATCCACTCGACCAAAGCACTCACCTTCAACCGTGAAGACATCAAGCCCCTGCAACTGACGCCAGTAATATTCCCCTTCAGGGAGAACGGGCAACTCAGCAGTCGGAACCCTGACTTCAGCCCCACAATAAGTGCGGGCCAACTCACGATCGCTAATACCTTTAAGCCTGACAACGATCGCCTGCCCCTGGCGGCGACCTTCCTCAAGCTTCGCTGGAATACGCTTACCGTCCAGATCAAGAATCCAGTCGGTATAGTTAAGTATTCCTTCTTTGGGGTCGGTGAACGAAAAAACCTTAAGCCACCCTTTAACCCCAAATACCGAGGTAATCCGACCGATCACAGTTTCCTGCGAATTCTGCGTCATACAACAACCCCGGTGGTCAGCAAACTTACACAGCAGCCTTGAGCAACTGCGCAACGCGATCGCTGGTTTGTGCACCCTGGCCGATCCAGAAATTCACACGATCGCGATCAACGCGAAGGCGCTCTTCCTGACCGCGGGCGATCGGATTGAAAAAACCAACGCGCTCAATGAAGGCGCCGTCACGTGCTCTGCGACTGTCAGTTACTGTCAAGTGATAGAACGGGCGCTTCTTGGAACCGCCACGAGCCAAACGGATTGTTACCATTTAACCAATATCCTGTTCTGTTATACGAACTTTGTACGTTTCACGCTTGCCACAATGGTGGCTGACGCGGAGACCCATACTCGAAAGGGGCGCTATTCTATGCTAAAAATGCGCCAATGAAAACAGGGAAACGTACTGTTTCCAGGTTTTCGGCATAAGGCTTTTTACATACGTCCAAATGGAGGCATTCCACCGCCGCCACCGCCCGGCGGCATCATACCACCCAAGCCGCGCATCATATTCGCCATTCCGCCTTTTTTGCTGAACTTCTTCATCATCTTCTGCATTTGCTTATGCTGCTTAAGCAGACGGTTCACATCCTGTATCTGGGTTCCTGAACCGGCGGCAATGCGGCGCTTGCGGGAGTTATTGATAACATCCGGATAACGACGCTCTTTTGAGGTCATGGAACAGATGATAGCTTCCAGCTGCCCCATCGACTTGTCATTTACCTGCTGCTGCGCCACCTGGGCCATCTGCCCCATTCCTGGCAGCTTGTCCATCAGACCACCAATACCCCCCATGTTCTTCATTTGCTGAAGCTGATCACGGAAGTCCTCAAGATCAAAGCTTTTACCCTTTTTGATTTTCCTGGTGAGCTTCTCGGCCTTTTTCTGATCCAGCTTGCGTTCCGCCTCCTCGATGAGAGACAGCACATCCCCCATACCGAGAATACGGGACGCAACCCGATCCGGGTGAAACGGTTCAAGAGCATCGGTTTTTTCGCCGACCCCGAGAAACTTGATGGGCTTACCCGTTATATGCCGCACAGAAAGCGCCGCACCACCACGGGCATCACCATCTGTTTTTGTCAGCACCACACCTGTCAGAGGCAAGGCATCGTTAAATGCCTTGGCGGTATTCGCAGCATCCTGCCCCGTCATGGCATCAACAACGAAGAGAGTCTCAACCGGGTTAACCGCCTTATGCAGGCGACCGATCTCACCCATCATCTGCTCGTCAACGTGCAGGCGGCCCGCGGTATCGAGAATCACTACATCAATATGCTTCTTGCGGGCAGCCGCCACCGCACCTTCTGCGATGGCGACCGGATCCTGATCAGCAGTACTGGGGAAAAACTCAACACCAACTTCAGCTGCCAGAGTCTCCAGCTGCTTGATCGCTGCCGGCCGGTATATATCAGCACTGACCACCAGGACTGTCTTTTTCTGCCGTTCCTTCAGAAAACGCGACAGCTTTGCGACCGTAGTCGTTTTACCCGCACCCTGCAGGCCCGCCATCATAATAACGGCAGGTGGCTGAACGGCGAGATTCAGGGTTTCATTCCCCTCCCCCATAACCCGTTCCAGCTCCTGCTGAACAACCTTTACAAACACCTGGCCGGGGGTAAGACTGCGCTGGACTTCCTGACCGATAGCCCGCTGACGGACACCTTCAACAAAGTCTTTTACCACCGGCAGGGCAACGTCTGCCTCCAGTAGCGCCATACGCACTTCACGGAGAGTGTCCTTGATATTGTCATCGGTTAGCCGCGCCTGACCGGAAATCTTGCGCAGGCTACCGGAAAGTCGGTCTTGGAGGTTTTCAAACATGTTGCTCTTCCGTACCCCGGATAAATTGAGTGCACAAATCATAGAGCCGACTCTGGCTCCTTGATTCCTGTTGCATAATCGCGACATTATAACCAGACTATCGTCGTGAAACGACCAGCCCGGTCAAATCGGCAGCCATGCCTGCCGATCCCCACCCAGCTAAGTGGTTAATAAGGAAGTCATGGGAACGCTGATTCTCGCGGTCACCTCTCTTTTTCTGTACAGCGTCGGCACCGCTCTACAAGCACTCCACTTTCGTGGACGAGTGCACAGTAACATTGCGATCACCACCCTTATCGGCATGCTGGCGCTTACTGCGCACGGACTTTTGATCACTCAAACCATTCAACACGATGGCGGCATTGATTTCAGTCTGTTCAAAAGCACAGTCCTGATTTCCTGGCTGATCGTTTTTCTGCTACTGGGCCTGAACCTCAAAAAGCCGGTTCAAAGCCTTTTTCTGGGCGCCTACCCACTGGCGGCGTTTACCATAATCATGGCTCTGATTGCCCATACGCCATCACGCCTGGTCTCTGGCGAAAGCTACGGCTTACTTTCTCATATCGCGCTCTCGGTTACAGCCTACAGCCTGTTCTCGCTTGCCGCCATACAGGCAACCCTGCTTTATTTGCAAAACCGCCAGCTAAAACAAAATTACAATAGCCCTCTGGTGCGCAATCTGCCGCCACTACAGACAATGGAATCCCTGCTTTTCGAAATGGTGTGGGCTGGCGTTGTCATGCTGATTCTGGCCATTGTGACGGGCGCCATTTTTATAGAAAACCTGTTTGCACAGAACCTGGCCCATAAAACCCTGTTTTCCCTGCTCTCACTGCTGGTTTTCGTCGGCCTGCTCGTCGGGCGCTATACAAAAGGCTGGCGCGGCATCACTGCAAGCCGCTGGACACTGGCCGGCTGCGCTCTTCTTATGGTGGCATTTTACGGCAGCAAGTTCGCTCTCGAGCTGGTATTCCGGAAAGGCGGCTGACCCGCCGCCCATAACCTCTTGACACCGGATACAGTCACAACCTATTTTCGCTACTTGTCAGCAACATAAGGACACTTCTGGTTTGGACGGTACATCGCTTACAGCGCTGTCGATTATTCTCGTCGGGCTGATTATGCTTTCGGCATTTTTCTCCAGCTCTGAAACCGGAATGATGTCACTCAACCGGTATCGCCTCAAACACATGGCGAAAACCGGCCACAAAGGCGCCAAACGAGCCCAGGGGCTGCTGCAGCGCACCGATCAGCTGATCGGCATCATTCTCATCGGCAATAACTTCGTCAACATCCTGGCATCCTCTATCGCCACGGTTATTGCGATCCGTATATGGGGTGATGCCGGCATTGCCGTTGCCACACTTCTGCTGACGATCGTCATCCTGATTTTTGCCGAAGTCACCCCCAAGACTCTGGCTGCCCTCTTCCCGGAAAAAATTGCATTCCCCGCCAGCTACATTCTCGGGCCTCTGCTGAAAATCCTTTACCCCATCGTCTGGGCGGTAAACCTGTTCACCGGGGCCATCCTCAAGATTCTGAGAATCTCACCAAACGATGCAGCCAGCGAGCATCTCAGCCGCGAAGAACTCAGAACCCTGGTAAACGAAGCCGGAGCCCTGATCCCGACAAAGCACAAAGATATGCTCGTCAGCATCCTGGATCTGGAAAAAGTAACAGTCAATGACATCATGGTGCCGCGAAACGAAGTCTCCGGCATCGATCTGGACGATGACACTGACACTATTTTGCGCCAATTGAGAAACAGCCAGCATACGCGCCTTCCTGTATTCAAAGGCGACATTAACAATATTCAGGGAATTCTCCATCTGCGCAGTGCAACCAAGCTGCTGCAACACGAGGAAATCAACAAAAGCATGATTCTCCAGCTTTGCCAGGAACCTTATTTTGTTCCCGAAAGCACCCCTCTGAACACCCAGCTTATCAACTTCCAGAAAGGTAAACGCCGCTTCGGGATTGTAGTAGACGAATATGGCGACGTGCTCGGACTCGCCACCCTGGAGGACATTCTCGAGGAAATTGTCGGCGAATTTACAACGGATTACGCCGCCACCAGTCCAGACATCATTCCACAGGACGACAGCACCTTCATTATTGACGGTACAGCCTCCGTTCGCACCATCAACAAAACCCTGGGCTGGAAACTGCCGACAGACGGACCAAAAACACTAAACGGACTGATCACCGAAACCCTCGAAAACATCCCGGACACCAACGTTTGTCTGAAGGTAGACGGCCACAGGGTCGAGGTTCTCCAGATCAAGGACAACGTCGTAAAAGCGGCGATTGTGCACCCGAAAAAGCGGAAAAAACGAACTCTTTCCATTTCCTGACCCTCCCACCCCATGTTTTTTGATAGACGTTCCGGTTATAGCGGAACCCCCTCTTGGAAGATCAAAATTTAACCAGCTCCTTGACGCATATCAATCTACCACCAACACTTGAGTAGAGTGCGAAACAATAATAATCGCAAGGAGTTTACCCATGAGCCTGACACATACCTTTGGTCTTCTGACCCATCCCGATCAACAATGGGAGGCCATCCGGAAAGAATCCGAATCGGTTACCCGTCTATACACAGGACACGTATTACTTCTCGCCCTTATTCCCGCCCTGGCCGGATTCATCGGCACCAGCCAGGTGGGCTGGCAAATTGGTGACGGCCAGGTCACACGCCTCTCCGTAAGCAGTGCGCTAAGCCTGTCGGTATTATTTTATGGAGCCATGCTGGCTGGCATATTCATTCTCGGCAAGTTCATTGATTTCTTTGCGGCGACTTATGACGCAGTCGAACGAACTCCTCGGGGCGTTACGATGGCAGCCTACACCGCCACCCCTATTTTCCTGATCGGAGTTATCGCGGTTTATCCCAATATCTGGGTAAACATGCTGGCAGGACTGGTCGCCATTGCTTACGCTGTGTACCTGCTTTATGAAGGCTTACCTATCCTGATGAAAATCCCCGAAGAACGCGGGTTCATGTTTGCTACAGCAGTGCTTACTGTCGGGCTGGTGATGTTTGTCGCCCTTCTTGCCATGAGCGTGGTGATCTGGAGCATGGGGATCGGCCCCATCTATGTATCATGAAGCCCTGCCCCAGGCATTCATGTTAGCGAACCAACAAAGGGTGCTCTGAGAGGGCACCCTTTGTTTTTCGGGTTAACATCTACCTTAGTTTTATTTCATGTTAACGCAGTCAAAAATGCGGTAAATTTAACGTATAATCAAAAACAGACATTTTAGCTCGGTCATGTACCCCGGTTGAGCCGTAAACAGGAGTCGGCCATGAACAAGCAGTCCGGCATACATTACCTCCGAGAGCACAGAGAAGCGGGAAGCAACAAACCGGTTCCTGCGGAGGTTACCCGCATCCGCGACACCGTTGTCGCCGGACTTGGAGATTTGCTGCAGGGCGCTTTTGATGCCGTTGATGATTCGCTGTTTGAACTGGCAAACAATGCCCGCAGCAACAACGAGCAGAATCGCTATTTTGAAGCCATGCGGGAAATCCGCATCAAGCGAAAGGGCGTAGAACGCCACTTCCAGAATACAGTTGCTCAATTTTTTACAAACCCTCCCCACACCGGCCAACTGCAGGACGACACACTCGCCCGGCAGGCGAATGCAGACAACCTCGCACTCGTTGGTGATGATGATCTGGAAGAGCAGGTAGCCCTGAACGCCATGATCACCAAAGCGAAGGCCCATTTTCAGGGGCCTCTCATACAACTCCAGGCCCGCTTCAGCCAGGTTTACGAGGGTGCTTCGGACGAAAATCCGGTTAATCCCATGGCGCCCGAGCACCTTTGCAGCGCTTTTACAGAGGCAATTCAGGCTCTGGAGATACAGATTCGCGAACGATTGATTCTGCTTAAGCAGTTTGATCGCTATGTCGTGTCTAATCTGGGGATGCTTCTGGACGAAGCAAACAGAATCCTTGTCCAGGCGGGCGTTATTCCCAACTTCCGCTATCACGGGAAAACCGGCCACCAACATGGCGTTCCCGAGTCCCAACCCGCAGCAGGCGGCCGTGAAGGTGTGTCCAAGTCCGGTGAAAACTGGCTGGACACCGGGGCCGGAAACAACGCCGTATTCGAACAGATTCATCAGTTACTGGCACGCCAAAGGGCCAATGCCGGCATTCCAACCCGTCAGCACGATCCGGACATACGGATTATCGGAGGCAATGAGCTGGTAAATCTTCTGGCATCCCTGCCCTTTGCCGCGCAAACCGGAGCTGAACACAATCTCAGCGAAGGCGAACCGCTTACCATCGACCTTCGGGATGCCGTTCAACAGATTCTCGCGCAGACCAACACCACCGATGGCAAGAAGCCCGCACTCAAGGAGATGGACGAGGATCTGATTAACCTTGTATCCATGCTCTTTGAATTTATTCTGGATGACTACAATCTGTCCGCGCCAGTGCAGGTTCTGATAAGCCGGCTGCAGATACCTATCCTGAAAGTTGTCATTAAGGACAAGAGCTTTTTTAGCAAGACCACTCACCCTGCCAGGAAGCTGCTCAACGCACTTGCCCGGGCAGGGATTGGCTGGAGCAACAGCGACGAAAAAGCCAGAGACAAACTGTACGAAAAGATTCACGGCATCGTGCAGAGAATCCTGTGTGAATTCGACGGCGACGTTACTTTGTTCGAGACACTTAACGATGAGTTTGAAGAGTTTCTCGCCAGGGAAAACCGAAAAGCATCTCTGGTAGAGCAACGTACTCGTGAATCCGAGCGCGGTCGCATCAAATCCCAGAAGGCTCAGGAACTGGTTGATCGTGTGATCAAGGAACGCGTAGCCCGCTACCGGCTGCCAGAGCCTACCTATAACCTGCTGATCAATGGCTGGAGCCGGGTAATGTTTCTGGCCTACCTCCGGGACGATGTGGAGCATCGCTGGCAGGAAAGCGTGAAGGTTGTCGATGACCTTATCTGGTGCCTGCATCCTCATCAGGAAGATTCAGAACGGGATCAGTGGGTTCGGGTTGTTCCCGGCCTGCTCAAATCGCTACGCTCAGGCCTGGAAGAGGTTTCATACAACGCTTCGAAGCTTGATGAAACCATGAGCCAGCTCAAACACGAACTGGCAGAAGCTTTCCGTGCAAGTTCCAGCATAGAGCTCGCTGAAGAACCATCCGAGGAGGAAAAGGAGCAGAGTAACTTCAAGAACCAGGCTCAGCCCGAGGATGCAGCTATTGCCGAGTTTATGGCCCAGATAGACGGCATAGAGATAGGTAACTGGGTCGAGTTCCGCCTTGTAAATGGCGCTAGCTTCCGGTGCAAACTTTCAGCGATCATTGAAGAAGCTGACTGCTTCGTATTTGTTAACCGCATGGGGCTGAAAGTCATTGAAAAGACCCGTACCGAGCTTGCCCACGAAATGCGGCGAGGAAGAATGACTCTGCTTGAACAGGGAGCATTTATTGACCGGGCTCTTGATGCCGTGGTCGGTTCCCTGCGCAGCAAAACAGCCTGAGCCTGATCCCGGGCCCGCAGTAAAGCCTGCGGACCCGGGACAGGAAGACTGACGCAAGGATCATCCGGTCACAATTGAGCAACCCGGAATCAGTACCGGGGTACTCAGGCTTCAGCTTGCTTGACAGCCTCTTTAACCAGTTTTGCCAATTCGCCGTTCTCGGACATTTCCATAATAATGTCGCAACCACCTACCAGCTCACCATTAACATAGAGCTGAGGATATGTCGGCCAGCTTGAATAAACCTTCAGACCCTCGCGTAACTCCTGGTTATCGAGAATATTCACGAAGGCAAAACGCTCTCCGCATGCCATCAGGGCCTGCGAGGTCTTGGCAGAAAAGCCGCACTGTGGAGCCTGAGGCGAGCCTTTCATGTAAAGGATAATCGGGTTTTCCGAGAGTTGAGTCTTAATTGTTTCGTTAATGTCCATGAACATGCACCTCTGGTTGAAAACGGAACAGTTTGTTGCGCTTTTTCGCGCCGTCACACCGAATTTGTATGACCTCCATTGTACACGCCGGGCGAGCCCCTCAACAAACACTACAATTTGATGCAGGACAAGCCCTGCCAGCGGCGTTGTCATCACTGACGTGAAGAGCTAGACTTGATGCCCTTTTTTTACCAGTATTTTTCACTCATCCAGGGCTTCATCAAGGTAAGGGCCATCCCATGGCAGCAAGGCATTTTCTGACACTGAATGACATGACCACGACCGAGCTGGAAAATCTGGTGGATCATGGCACCAGACTCCGGAACGAATGGCGGCAGGGCAAGGTCAGGGACTCACTGAAAAATCGCGTACTGGCAATGATTTTTGAGAAGTCCTCAACCCGCACCCGGGTGTCCTTCGAAGCAGGCATGACCCAACTGGGCGGCTCCGCCATGTTCCTTTCTCCAAGGGATACACAGCTAGGTCGCGGAGAACCCATCGAAGACTCCGCTATTGTCATCTCCAGCATGGTCGATGCTGTGATGATCCGTACCTTTGCCCATGAAACGGTAGAGAAGTTTGCAAAGGCTTCGCGGGCACCTGTTATCAATGCGCTTACGGATGATTTCCATCCCTGCCAGTTACTGGCAGACATGCAAACCTATCGGGAGCATCGCGGCAGCATACAGGGCGCGACAGTGGCCTGGATCGGTGATGGAAACAACATGTGCCATTCCTACATCAACGCCGCCACGCAGTTCGACTTTCACCTGAACATAGCGACACCCCAGGGTTATGAACCAGACCCGGAGCTGGTAAAGGCCCACGGCTCTCGTATAACACTCATGCGGGAGCCGGCTGAAGCCGCTCGCAATGCGAACCTTCTGGTAACTGACGTATGGGCCTCAATGGGCCAGGAAGACGAGCAGAAAGCCCGCGAAAAAGCGTTCAGCAACTACCAGATCAACCCCATGCTGATGGATATAGCAGCAAAAGACGCATTACTCATGCACTGTCTGCCGGCTCACCGTGGCGAAGAGATTTCTGCCGACATGATGGAGCACCCGGCTTCAGTAATCTGGGACGAGGCAGAAAACCGGCTCCACGCCCAGAAAGCTCTGCTGGAGTTCCTGATTCTGAACCGCCTGGACTGAGATTTTATGAGCACGCACGAAACTACCAATCACAACTGGCTGCTTGAAGTAAATGACCTGACTTGTGGCTACGGCGGGGATGCCGTTGTGAAAGGTATCAGCTTCGCGCTCAGCCACGGAGATATCGGTTGCCTGCTCGGGCCCAGCGGTTGCGGGAAAAGCACTATCCTGAGGGCTCTGGCTGGATTCCTCCCGTTAACTGGTGGTGAAATATGCCTGGAGTCCCGGCAGATCAGCCTCCCCGGCCGCACTCTCGCGCCAGAGAAGCGCCGCATCGGTATGGTTTTTCAGGACTATGCGCTGTTTCCTCACCTGAGCATTGCCGACAACGTAGGCTTTGGATTACAGGGTCTGGATAAAGCCCAGAAGCGCAACAAAGTCATGGAACTGCTTCACGTTGTTCACCTGCAGGATCTGGCGGATGACTATCCACACGAACTTTCCGGGGGCCAGCAGCAACGGGTTGCGCTGGCACGGGCCCTGGCTCCTGAGCCAACACTGATTCTGCTCGACGAGCCCTTCTCCAACCTGGATGCAGATCTGCGTCGCAGGCTCAGCCTTGATGTCCGGGAGATACTCAAAACGCTCGGCATAAGTGCCATTCTGGTGACTCACGATCAGCAGGAAGCCTTTGCGATGTGTGATCAGGTAGCTGTGCTTCAGAACGGGAAAATCCAGCAGTGGGACGTGCCTTACAATCTCTACCATGAACCCGCAAACCGCTTTGTGGCAAGCTTCATAGGCCAGGGTGGATTTATACCGGGCAAAGCTGTGGGGCCAGACACTATTGAATCGGAGCTAGGCATCATTCACGGAAACCGGGCCTATAAATGGCCCAGCGGTACGCTGGTAGATGTGCTTATCCGTCCTGACGACATCGTCTACGATGCCGAGTCAGACCTCCGTCCAAAAGTGGTCGAAAAAACCTTTGCCGGCACCTCTACGCTCTACAGGTTCCGCTGCTCTGAGGATACGGAGTTTGAAGCACTTTTCCGCAGCCACCTGGATTTCAATCTGGGCGAAACAGTCCCCGTGCGGGTAGAAGCAGACCACCTGATTGCTTTTGAGCGCAACAACTGAGCCATAACCTCAGTTGTTGCAAACCCTGTCGATTGCGTCAAGCCAACCCGAATACAGCGACTCCCGTAGCCCCGGACTCATTTCTGCCTGGAACTGCCGTTCGCACTCCCAGAGTTCCGAGATCTGCTCCAGGCTGTCATAAACCCCGGTTTGCAGGCCGGCCAGATAGGCCACACCCAAAGCTGTCGTTTCTGTTATCCGGGGACGATCAACCGTAACGTTCAGAATGTCCGCCAGGAACTGCATCAGCCAGTCGTTGACCACCATACCACCATCTACTCGCAGTGACGCCAGAGCAGCACCATCATTCTGAATAGCCCGCACCAGATCCTTGGTCTGATAGCACACAGACTGTAGTCCGGCGGTAACAATCTCACCAATACCCGTATCCCGGGTCAATCCCAGGATGGCCCCTCGGGCATGCGGATCCCAATGTGGAGCGCCCAGCCCGGTGAACGCTGGCACCAGATACACCTGGTTATCCACACCAACAGCTTCAGCATGCATGGCAGATTCGTTGGCATGGCCAATCAGTTTCAATCCGTCCCGCAACCACTGCATGGCAGCGCCCGCCACGAAAATACTGCCTTCAACCGCATATGAAGGTTTGCCATCAAGGCGATAGGCTACTGTCGTCAATAAGCGATTCTCCGAGCGCAGGGCTTTAGCGCCGGTATTAACCACCAGGAAACAGCCTGTACCATAAGTACTCTTTGCCATGCCCGGACTGAAACAGGCCTGACCAATCAGTGCTGCCTGCTGGTCGCCCGCTACGCCTGCGACCATAACCGGTGCGCCAAGCCACTCGGCATCGGTCAAGCCATAATCCGCTGCGCTATCAAGAACATCTGGCAATAACGCCTTCGGCACACGAAACAGCGAAAGCAGCTCATCATCCCATGTCTGTTCATGGATATTGAACAATGCAGTCCTAGACGCGTTTGTAGCATCAGTATAATGCGAACGCCCGCCGGTCAGGTTCCAGAGAAGCCAGCTATCTATGGTTCCAAACGCCAGTTCACCAGCCTCTGCCCTGGCCCGGGCACCATCTACGTTGTCCAGTATCCAGGCGATCTTGGTGGCGGAAAAGTAGGGATCGATCAGCAGGCCGGTACGTTCAACCACTACCCGCTCATGACCATCGGCTTTAAGCTTGGTGCACAGCGATGCTGTACGCCTGTCCTGCCAGACGATCGCGTGGTAGATCGGCTTTCCCGTCACCCGATCCCAAATTACGGTGGTTTCACGCTGATTGGCAATACCGATTCCAGACAGTTCAGAGGCATTAATGGCAGCTTTATTCAGCGCTCCGCGACAGACCGCAAGCGTAGTCTCCCAGATTTCAGTGGCATCGTGCTCTACCCGCCCATCACTTGGAAAGTGCTGACAGAATTCCCGCTGATCTGCAGCAATGCTGGTACCGCTCTGGTCAAAAACGATAGCTCGGGAGCTGGTGGTGCCCTGATCAATAGCAAGCAGGTATCGGGTCATTATGGATCCTGTAGTCTGGCTGTTTACAGGAGTCTACCAGCAGGTGGTTCCAGGGCAGAAGAACATGGGTGCTTTTCCGGAAGGAAACAGACCATAAACAAGTGCGGGGGATACAAACAGAAAAGAAAAAAAAGGGCCGGAAAACCGGCCCTCAAATGACGAATGAAACAAGGAAATTTCGTAAGAACCACTACGTTAAAAGTCATCCCTTACGTTTTCGATTATCGGTACCGGCGAAGACAATTTCAGTGGTTCTTGTGTTGTCAGTTTGTTACATCAGGTGAAAAGCCAGAGCTGCGACCCCCGATCACAGGTCTGGTTCCAGCGGCTTATTGCGCGGCCAGACCAGACTGAAGCGAGCACCTCCAAGGCTGTCACTACGGCTTACAAACGCCTGTCCGTTATGCCAGTACAGTATACGGCGCACGATAGAGAGGCCAAGCCCATACCCGCCAGATGTGCGGGTTCGGCTGTCATCAAGCCGGGCAAACGCTGTAAACACCTTCTCCCACTCTTCTTCCGGAATACCAGGGCCGTCGTCTTCTACATCAACCCGACAGTGATCCTCATCAATATGGCAGCGCACAAGCACTCTGCCAGCCGCATAACGTCCGGCATTACCTACAAGATTCTGGATGGCCCGGTGGATATAGCGCGGCTCAACATCAGCAGTTGCCAGGCTCTCTGTCACTTCATCGACCTCACCTTCAATGCTCAGCGTAGGCCGGACTCGCTGCTGCTCCGCCACAACCTGCCTCACAATATCGGTTACAGAGGCTTCCTCAAGCTTGAAAACCGGGCCACCCTGTTCAAGACGGGCATAGGTCAGAATCTCGTCAATCAATTCATCCAGCTCTTGAATATCGCCATCGATACCATCGAGCTGCTTCTGAAGCGCCTCCTGCCCCTGACAATCCTCAATCATCTGCACACCAAACCGGATACGGGCAACCGGCGTTCTCAATTCGTGGGAAACCGCATGAATCATTTCCCGCTGAACATCCACAAGGCGCTGTATATGCTCTGCCATACCGTTAAATGCCGCAGCCAACCGAGAGACGATAGTGCCCTCACCCGCCTCTACGCGGGCACTCATTTCTCCGCGCGCGATTCGTACTGCAACGGACTCCACTTTGCGCAAATTGCTATCCAGAGCACGGAGCACAAAAATCAACCACAGCGCCAGAGCACTTCCTGAGACTGCCAGCAACAGCAAAGTAACAGGCCACGCCCATGGATTGAAGGCACCACCAGGCAAGGTCATCTGGATCAGCTCACCATCGGTCAACTGCACAAGCACCTGCCCTTCACCGTTTTCGTGGTAAAAGGCGAAACCGCTACTGTATACCCGCTCCAGCACCTCATCACCCGGCAGAACTGCCGAACCCTGGATTCTGGACACACCAATGTTCAAGCCTTCCCTCAAACGTTCCACAACCTCATCACGATCATCCGGGCCAGCGGCATCCAGGTGCACCCGGAGAACCTGCGCAGAAGCAACCGCGATATCCCTGTAGGGGTGAGACGCCCGGAACTGTATGACATCACCCTGAAGCCCTGTGACCAGAAACCGGTAGCCCAGACTGTCTTCAACCGCGATCACCTGGCCATACCCCAGGCGCTCCCGGATGACAGGAGAAAGCGACAGGTCTCCGGTATCTGCAACCCGGAAGTCATGCAGAGAAGCCAGCCAGGGATACTGATGCTCGGGTGCGGGAGAGGACGCCAGCCAGCGCATGAGCGGTTCAGAGAAGCGCTCATGCCAGAATTGTGAACGCACGGAATTGATCCCTACAAACAGGGCAATACAGAGCAGTATCACCAGAGCGGTGAGGCCGGCAAGACGAGCATATAGATTAAGGAAAAACTTCAGGGGCATGTCAAAAAACCCTGGCAGGGAAGCGTCGGCCAGAAAATCCGTGCCGACGCCAAAGACTGAATCGTCAGGCTTCTTTCACAAACAGATAGCCTTTACTCCGGACGGTCTTAATCCTGCGGGGGTGTATGGGATCGTCGCCGATTTTCGGGCGAATCCGGGAGACCCGAACATCAATCGACCGGTCCTGACCATCGTATTCGATGCCCCGCAACGCAGTGAAAATTTCTTCCCGACTAAGGACCCGGCCAGCGTTACTTGCCAGCAGCCAGAGCAGATCGAACTCGGCACTGGTGAGGTCGATACTTTCATCACTAAGCCAGGCTTCACGCATGGACCTGTCTACAACCAAGTCATTGAACTGCATACGGGTGGGCTCTTCTCCGTTTACTTCGTCCAGATTATTCTGGGCATTTTCCGCAACACGGCGAAGCATGGCGCGGATACGAGCGAGAAGTACCCGGGGCTTAACAGGCTTGCCAATGTAATCATCTGCCCCCATCTCAAGACCAAGCACCTGGTCGAGATCATCAGTACGTGCTGTGAGCATAATGATGGGACCAGAATAAAATGGTCGCACACGGCGACAGATGGAAAGGCCGTCTTCACCCGGCAGCATCAAGTCCAGTACAACAAGATCTGGCAGCTCATTGCGGATGCGCTCGACGGCAGAGCCCCCATGAGTTTCAAGTGAGACAGACAGGCCGTTGCTCTCAAGGTACTCTCGGGTCAGCTCGGCCAGCCGCTCATCATCTTCGACAATAAGAATTCGCCAACTTTCGTTTGTCTGTTCCACGCGATCCATCTCTGATTTTATTTTTCCGGGTTCAGTGTCTTGCCTGCATCCGACAATACAGACAACCTGATGTAACAGCAATTATACATGCTATTCAGAAATATACATGGAACTAGCCTGCCGTTACACCCGGTGACAAATACTGACCCGCGCTCACCTCAGATTCAGATCAGCAGAACCACTCAAAAAAGTGGCCGGCCCTGGGCGACTTCTTCGTCGGTCGCTTCACGCCGCTCAATGATTTCCAGATCAAAATAAAGGGTAAAACCCGCCAACGGATGATTGGCATCTACCCGTATGAGATTACCGTCAATTCCCTTGACCTGAACAATCTGGGCGTTGTCGCCGGTGTTTGTCTGGAACTTCATGCCAACCTGCAGATTTTCAACACCCTCAAACATTGACCGGGGAATTTTCCGGACCAGATCTGCCCTATGCTCTCCATAGGCCATAGAGGGTGGAACGGTTACCTCAAGACAGTCTCCTGCATTACGATCTTTCACAGCCTCCTGGATACCCTTGATAATATCCGGACTGCCGTAAAGGAAGTGCAGAGGCTCACTGCCCTCTGAAGTATCAACCAACTCGCCGACTTTGTTCTTCAGCACGTAATGAACAGTAAAAACGTCAGGTTTTTTTGAGGAAGCTTGCATCAGGGTTTTGGGTTTCCTGTATCCGGTGTAGTTTCTGTCAGTTTCAGGCCATGGATCACGAGACGCTGCTCCAGCTTCTCACGCAGCCCGGAAGGCTGGCTCAGACCCATACGTTGTAACAATTCGGTATAACGACCCTCCTCATCTCTGGCTCGAAAAGCCTGCAGGAGAGTCGACAGTTTACCACGGCCAGTGGCCGTTTCAGACTTGAGTTTCTTGAGTGCCCCGCCCAGCACCAGCTCCTGATCGGTAAAATCCCGACCAAAGGGAAACGCCGGAAACCATTCACCGCATCCGGTTTCGGAGAACAGCTTCGCAATAGCCTCTGGCGTGTTGTTTTTCCAACTGGCCGGCAGCCGGAAATCTGCACTTACCTTGCCAGCTTTCTGCGCCCGACTGAGCAGTTCCTGTTGAAAGCGCGAATCTGCGATACGAATCAGGCGCAGATAGACTTGTTCATCTGGCTGGCCCCGCAGGTCCGCAATGCCGTATTCGGTTACAACAACGTCCCGGAGATGGCGGGGGATCGTACAATGGCCGTAATTGAATACAATGTTCGAGACCCTTGCCCCCCCAGCCTTGCGGGTACTGCGCAGCGCAATGATGGAGCGTGCCCCCGGGAGTTCATGGGCCATGGATACGAAGTTGTACTGTCCACCCACACCACTTATAACCCGGCCATCTTCAAGCCCGTCCGAAACAGCAGCGCCACTGAGTGTGTACATCATTGCAGTATTGATAAAACGGCTGTGTATCCGCTGCGCAGCCTTAAGACGCTGATTGCCGAAGTGATGATCATATAGATGATTGATAAAGTTAACGCTGGTCATACAGATACGGTCACGATCTGCATCCTTGAGTTCACGCAGGAGCTGATAAAACTTCCGCGGCCCCAGGTAAAAGCCGCCATGCATGACAACACCACCGCTCAATCGCTCTCCGAGCGCCAGAGCCGCAATCGCATCCCTGGCTTCAGGGTTATCCAGGTCGCCGTCCAGCGAATGCTCACCTACTCGCAGCCGGCCATCCCTGAACTCAACCTCACTGCGGAGAATTCCGTAGCGTGTCAGCCAGGCAACATCGCGCGCGCGCAACGGTGAATCAACAAGTCCTTCCCGGCGCAGCACATCCAGTGTAGCCAGGGACACTTTTTCCTCAATATCACCACTGTTAACAAGTATCTGAAGATCTGCATGGTCATATACTTCACGCCGGAGGATGCCCTCCTGCATGAGATACAAAAAGCCATCCACCATCATCTCACTGCAACCGTAGAGGCCTTTCCTGAACGGCCCGGTTCCGCCTTCCTGTTCAACCAGAGGGAAATGCCCGGCAACCTTGAGATAATCGAAAACAGCCTTCCATGCATCATTATTCTTATGACGAAGAAGAGCGCTATGAACCAGCGCCGCGCCAAGCGAACCTATACCCACCTGCAAGGTGCCACCATCTTTCAGTAAGGTGCTGGCATAAAAACCAATCAGATGATCTGCCGGACTTATTGCCATCTGGGGAGCGGAGAACAAGGGGTATTCCGAAGGCTCATGCTCAAATATCATATCAAACTGGTCTTCTGCGATAGCAGCGTCGCGACCAAACCAGGGTAACTGGCGATTGATTTCACCCACAACCGCCACTGGAGTGCCCGCCGCCTCATGCTCTCTCAGCATCATTAGCAGATCCAGAGTCAGGTCAGGGTTACAGCTCAGACTCACCATGCCGGGGGCGCCATGCAACTCTCCCGGCGACACCATCTGGGCGACCACATTGATACCCCGGTTCATAAGGTCACGGGCGGCATGCGTGTAGTTAGTGGATATGTAATGGCGCTGCTGGCTTTTATTTTTCAGAGCACTACCAGCCTTGAAAAAAAACTCCGAAACCTGGACGTTAGGGGGCAACTGATTGTTGCTAACGTCCAGCGCGTACTGCAAATCCGGAATATCTCCATAGAGACGTTCAGCAAACGGCCCCATAAACCGCTTTTCCAGTGAAGAGCTACCCGAAGGGGCCTGCAATGAGAGCGCGGTGAATATCTGCAGATCTATCTCCGGGTCATCCTTTGCTCTCTGATAAAGCGCATTAACGAAGCGGAGTGGCTTCCCGATCCCCAAGGGCAGACCCAGCTTGATAGTCTTGCCAACCCGGCGAATCACTTCATCCACGCAACGCTCCGTGTCATTTAAACGCTGCCCGTTGCTTGTCGCCATACCAGGATCCTCTTTGATCAATCAGCTTTTATCCAAAGGGGATCATCACATGACATATGCGGACAGACAATGCACGAGATCATGAATCAAGTTGTTAGCCAGGCCTGATCACAAGAAACAGAACATACAAAGGGAAAAGTGTGCTTCAGAACGAGGGGAAGAGAATTGAAAACTCAGGAGAACTACGAACAGCAGCTTGCCGGTTACAGCAGAGGGGTCAGAAATTCCACTTCAGATTCAGACAGGCGCCTTCATTCAACAGCGCAATCCCATGATCGGCCTGGGCAGACTGAGACGCATACTGTTTACCTGTATGGACTGTGCGCACCAGCGAAAGACTCAGCAAGCGGGACCCGATCTCTGCAACAGCATCAGCCTCATCGTCAGAATCGCCGGCCATGCGCTGCTCCAGCTCATAGACATCTTCTATGGTCATGGTTTCGCTCAGCTCATCAAATCCGCGCCCAGCCGCTTCTGCGCGAACCACGAACGCGGCTGCGTTGAGAACAAGTAATGCGACAAAAATGCGAATAATCATGATACTTACGCTGACCTTTAAACCGGATAAGAATCTTACTTATACCATAGGCTAAAGTCTAATCCCTGAGCGGCAAAAAGCTGTGAAAATGCACACATTTGAGTCGTTTTTTTGTCACTGGATCACTCGATTTTTGTCAAAAGATGATCCGTAACATTGCAAAATGTAACACCTCTCACCGTAAGGCATGGCCAATTCCTTATGGCTCAATGCCTTAGGTAAATGTTCAACCATGCAGGATATCAAGGACAGGGATAGGTGAATTCCTGGTGAATCGCCTCAATCGCTTCCAGCGTATCGGGGCTGAGATCCACACTGTGCGAACCTATATTTTCCTGGAGCTGCTCCATGGTAGTAGCTCCAATAATGTTACTGGTAACAAAGCTCCGGCTATTTACGTAGGCCAAAGCCATTTGCACCGGCGACAGATTATTCTGCCGGGCAAGCTCGACATAAGCGCGGGTTGCATCCGCACTGCGCCCATTGGTGTAGCGGCTAAACCGCTCATAAAGCGTCAGACGGGCTTTTTCAGGCCATTTTCCGCCCATGTATTTGCCAGACAGCATACCGAATGCCAAAGGTGAATACGCCAGCAAGCCAGTCTGCTCCCGATGGGCGATTTCGGCTGTACCAACTTCAAAAGACCGGTTCAGCAAATTGTATGGGTTCTGAATACTGACAATCCTCGGCAAGCCTTTTTCCCCTGCCAGACGCAGATATTCCATCACACCCCAGGGCGTCTCGTTAGAAACACCGATATGCCGGACTTTCCCCGCATCCACCAGCTCGCCAAGCGCCGCCAGTGTTTCTTCTATCGGCGTAAACTTCTCTTGCGGGTCATGCTCATAACCGAGCTTGCCGAAAAAGTTGGTATTGCGATCCGGCCAGTGTACCTGGTACAGATCAATGTAATCCGTCTGCAGGCGCTTCAGGCTGGCATCACAGGCTTCAATAATGTGATCGCGAGTCAGACGCGGGCCATTACGCAGATAACTCAATCCGTTACCCGGCCCAGCGACTTTCGAAGCGATCACCAGATCATCGCGCCGGTTGCGCTTCGCAAGCCAGTTGCCCAGACAGGTTTCCGTCAGCCCCTGGGTTTCCGGTCGTGGCGGCACCGGATACATCTCCGCGGCATCAATAAAGTTCACACCCTCAGAGGTAGCGTAATCCAGTTGCTCAAAAGCATCCTGCTCTGTGTTCTGCTCGCCCCAGGTCATGGTTCCCAGGCAAATCAGGCTGACGTCAATGTCGGTATTGCCAAGCTTTCGGGTTTGCATAGCATCTCCGCTTCAGTTGGTTTAACACGTAAAGAGAATGTCACAGGAGTGTCGCATTATGGTCACGCAGCGCTCCCATAGTGGAGTCATGTCAAAGGAACCACAGGAAACGTTGTGACCAGGACCAGTCAGGCCAGCCGGCGAATACAGCACATTACCATCGTTTCCGAAACATTTCCGCCGGAAGTCAATGGTGTGGCCAACACGCTCAGGCATCTGTGCCAGGGCCTGACAAAAAACGGGCATAAGGTCACAGTTGTGCGCCCAAGACAGCGCCATGAAAGCAAAAACACAGAGTCCGATGCAAACCACTCCCTATTCAGCCACGAATATGTAGTGACCGGCGTGCCTCTGCCCGGGTATGCAGACCTGCGTTTCGGCCTGGTTAGCAGCCGTGACCTCCAGCGACTGTGGCAAACCGACCGCCCTGATGCAATCTACGTAGCAACTCAGGGCCCCTTGGGTATAGCCGCCGTATCGGCCGCGAAAAAATTGGGATTACCTGTCAGCTCAGGCTTCCACACCAACTTTCACCAGTACAGTCAGTTCTACGGTGCCGGATTTCTGGCAAGGCCACTGTGTGCCTACGGCCGGTGGTTTCACAACCGGACAGCAATCACCCTGGTACCCACCAAGAAAATGCAGCAGGTCGCCTCAGACATGGGTATCACACCGACAGGCATCTGGAGCCGCGGAGTTGACTGCTCCCGTTTTGCACCACACAAGCGGGATGAATCCCTGCGCGCCACCTGGGGGCTCAGGGAAAACGACCGGGCAGTGCTTTATGTGGGGCGACTGGCTGCAGAAAAAAATCTTCGCATGGCAGTCTCCTGCTACGAACGCATCCGCAAACTATACCCCCGGACCAGGTTTGTGCTGGTGGGTGATGGCCCCATGCGCAAGCTGCTATCCGAAAAGCACCCGGACTATATCTTCTGTGGTACGCAGCGAGGCGAAGATCTCGCTCGTCACTATGCCTCCGGAGACCTTTTCCTGTTCCCCAGCAAAACCGACACATTCGGCAACGTTGTTCTGGAAGCAATGGCCAGCGGCCTTGCCGTCGTTGCCTACGATGATGCCGCCGCCAGCGAGCACATTCGTCACGCCGAAAACGGGATGAAAGCACCACTTACCATGGATGAAAGGTTTGTCGACGGAGCCCTCCGGCTGACCAACCAGCCCAGCCTGCTTAACCGCATCCGGACCCAGGCACGCCTGGATGCTCTTCAGCTGCGCTGGGATGCTCAGATCAGGCAATTTGAACAACTGGTGTTAAGCCAAAGCCCAAAGGTCCAATACTATGCGCCCAGTAAGCACAGCCGCTCGCTTCTTTGAATTAGCGGATCAACACGAATACGCTTGTTGCCAGTTCATTAACCAGATGGTCCGGTTCCGGCTGGTGCTGCGTTATTTCCAGCTCATGAGCCGAATGGGGGACGGCTGGTTCTGGTACGCACTCATCCTTGCCATTCCCTTTATGATGCCCGAAACCGGGCCCGGTCTCGCGTTGCTGATGACGCTGACAGGACTTGCCTGCACGCTGACATACAAACTCCTCAAACGCCGGCTGATCCGTGAGCGGCCTTTTATATCCTTCCCCTCCATCAACTGCGGTACGCCACCACTGGATAGATACAGCTTCCCCTCCGGGCACACAATGCATGCGTCCTGCTTTCAGGCAATGCTGTTCATGACCGAGCCCACACTGGCCCTGGCCACCCTCCCGTTTACCCTGAGCGTTGCCGCATCCCGGGTTGTACTGGGCCTGCACTACCCCACCGACGTGGCAGCAGGCGCCCTGATTGGAGGGCTCATGGGGTACTTATCAACTCATTATTTTATCAGCGACTTTCTGATTCTGCTCCCCGGCTGAGCTCAATCAAACAACCGGAGCTGAGTAACAGGCGCATCGTCATTGCGAAAACGCACCCCCAGACCTAACAGGCGAACCGGCCTCTCGCGGTTGGTTACCAGCTCTCCAAGAAGAGGCAGAAAATCTTCAAAGGCCGGATCTTTTATGTTCTCCCTTACACGCTCCAGCGAGTGGGTAGAAAAATCGCTGTACCGTATTTTGACAAATAATTTGTGAATGGGCTTACCAAGCCCCTTGCGGGAAAGCCTCAGGTTCAGATCCGCAACCAGCGATGCAAGAACTGTTTCACAAGCAGCCATATCCGGAAGGTCCTGAGAGAATGTACGCTCCACACTTACAGATTTGGCTATCCGCGAAACCACCACCGACCGCTCGTCCCGCCCGTGGGCCATTTCATGCAGCCGGTACCCCTGCTTGAAATGGCCCACGGGCGG
>Ga0209345_10000283_pt1 | contig 66634 bp, 55 predicted proteins | sample Cruoilmetagenom7_FD_187294 | JGI IMG/M metagenome (GOLD analysis project Ga0209345, IMG submission 187294) | Oil polluted marine microbial communities from Coal Oil Point, Santa Barbara, California, USA - Sample 7 (SPAdes) (version 2) | ecosystem: Environmental > Aquatic > Marine > Oil seeps ... | reverse complement strand
GCTTTCCAATTATCGTTGTTTGCAAATTGATTCAGCATAAAATAGCCTTTTTCATCAGCCATTTTTTCAGCATAAGCACGAGAGCCTTCTATCCCTTTTTCTGAAGAAGTTAAAGTGACTTTTGCATCATAAGCACGCATTGTTTGTACTCGTTCTTTCGTCGAATTTTCGGGCATTACAAGCTCCATATTTAGACCGAATAATTGCGCAATCATTGCCAGTGCTATTCCAGTATTTCCACTGGTTGCTTCGATTAAAGAATCACCTTTTTTAATTTCGTTTCGTTTTAAAGCAGCTGAAATCATGTTATAGGCAGCACGATCTTTTACACTTCCTCCAGGATTGTTTCCTTCTAATTTTAAATAAAGTGAGACTCCTTTTTTTTGCAATAAGCTTTGAACCTTTACAAGAGGTGTATTTCCAATAAAATCTAAAATAGTTTTAGGCTTCATTTTTTTTAGGTTTTAAGATGATTTCAGGCTTATGATACACCATTGAATTTTTAGGAATTGATTTGGTGATCCAAACATTTCCGCCAATAGTACTATTTTCACCAATTACAGTTTTTCCACCTAAAATAGTGGCGTTAGCATAAATTGTAACATTGTTTTCAACAGTAGGATGCCTCTTTGTATTGATTAATTCTTTTGAAACATGCAAAGCCCCCAAGGTAACACCTTGGTAAATTTTTACATTATTTTTTATAATACAAGTTTCTCCAATTACTGTTCCAGTAGCATGGTCGATAAAAAAAGAATTACCAATAGTTGCACCTGGATGAATGTCTGTTCCAGTTTTAGTATGTGCATACTCGCTCATTAAACGTGGAATTAGTGGTGTGTTTAATAAGAGTAATTCGTGGCTAAATCTGAAAATAGCAATAGCATAAAAACCCGGATACGCTAAATATACTTCTTCAATGTTTGTTGAAGCTGGATCACTTTTTACAAATTCTTGAGCATCTAAATTTAAATTTTCAAGAATCTCAGGTAGAGTTTTTAAAAACTGTTGCCAAATATCGGTACAAGTAAATTTAGGGTTTGTACAAGCTAACTTATAGATTTCTTTAAAATCGATTTCTAACTGATTAATATTTTGTTCAACACAAGTAGTTGCATCAAATAATGTGTGAAATAAATTATCGGTAAAAGCTTCTGTTTTATGTTTTAAGCTAAAATTAAGTTTAGGCTTATTTTTGCTATTAATTATTCGATGTATAATGTTTTCTTTAACTGTCATTTTCTACCACTTTTTATAAACTTCTTCAAAAGGTATTCTAAACCTTTCACCATATATTTCTTCAGGTTTTCGTATTCCACAGGAAATAACCATATTAATTTCACTTCTGTAAGGTAAATTCAATATTTTTTTAACCTTTAAAGAATCTATTCCTTCCATTGGGCAAGTATCATAACCTTCCGCAGCCATACTTAGCATAAATGTTTGAGCCGCTAAGCCAGCACTTTTATGAGCGACAATTCTAATATCGGACTTTCTTAATTGTCGGTATGTTGGTTTAAACAATCCTACACACCAAGAAAATAAATATTTTAACGCGCCAAAAATGCCCAGAAATTCTGTATATAAAAAAGGTATTAATTTTTTATAATAATTAAACGCAAATTTTTCTCTACTAGAATATTCTTCTTTAGATTTTTCTCCAAAAAGTTTTTCCATATTAGAAACATGCGATTTGGCACGTTTTTTCCATAAATCCTTACGTACAACAATTACCACCATTTCTTTTGCTGTGGTAGCCGCATTTTGTCCAAGGCAGGCAACCGCAAGTTTTTCTAAAATAGTTGCTGAAGTTATATGGTGAAATTCCCAAAGCTGCATATTGCTACTATTGGGTGCTAAAGTTGCTTTTTTAATACAATCGGAAACAATTTTTGAATCTAATTCTTTAGCAGTGTCATATACTCGTACAGACCTTCTAAATTCAAGTACTTCATTTAAACTTTTATGTTTTTCCATGTGGATAAAACTACAAAAAAATGTATTTAAATTTTCGTTAAAAAAAGCGTTGTATGAATTGCAAAAATTAAATAATAGTAGATTGCCCTAGATCAATATTACCTTTATTATAAAATGTATTGCTATCATCTAAGATAAAATCTCTAATAAAGTTACCTACATTAGTCGTTGAAAAATGATTTTTATCGTTTAAATCGGGTGTGGTAATACTTAGTTCTATCGATTTTTCAACGGCATTTCTTATGTCTTCAGCTTCCTCGAATAATTCAAAGTGATCTAATAACATAGCTACTGATAAAATTGCAGCTAACGGATTTGCAATATTTTTTCCTTTAGCCTTAGAGTAAGCACCGTGAATTGGTTCAAATAAAGCCGAATGTTCTCCTATTGATGCTGAAGCTAATAATCCTATTGAACCCGAAATTACGCTTGCTTCGTCCGATAAAATATCGCCAAACATATTATCAGTTAAAATAACATCAAATTGTGTTGGGTTTAAAATTAGTTGCATTGCAGCATTGTCAACAAATAAAAAATTGAGCGAAACTTTTGGATATTTTTTTGAAATTTTAATAACACGTTTTCGCCACAATCTTGACGTTTCTAATACATTAGCTTTGTCAACTAAGGTTAACTTTTTTCGTCGTACCATTGCCGCTTTAAAAGCAAGTTCTGCAATTCTATCAATTTCTTCAATAGAATATGTGCAGGTGTCAGAAGCAACAGATTCATCGCTACTTAATGCTTTTTTCCCAAAATAAATTCCACTTGTAAGTTCTCTATAAATTACAAAATCAGTACCTTTAATAACTTCTTTTTTAAGATTCGATTTATAAATTAAATCGTCATAGGTAATTAACGGACGAATATTGGCAAACAGGTTTAAACTTTTCCTAAGTTTTAAAAGTCCTTGTTCGGGTCTAATTACTGAACTAGGATCGTTATCATATTTTGGATCTCCAATGACGCCAAATAAAATGGCATCAGCATTTGAGCAAATTTTTAAAGTTTCATCGGGTAGTGGATTGCCAGTTTCCTCAATTGCAATTGCTCCAATTGAAGCTTTTTCGAAAGTAAAAGTATGTCCGTATTTTTCTGAAATCGCATCTAAGATTTTTAAGGCTTGTTGCGTAACTTCTGGCCCAATTCCATCACCTGATAAAACAGCAATTTTTATATCCATTTTTAAAAGTACAAATAAAATTTAAAAATGCACTCTTTGCTTAATATGATTCAGTCCCATTAAATGGTGAAGATCTTCATCGTTTACTTCTTTATGATGATCGGCAAATTTTAAAAACTGTGGATAAACATCATCTAATTGATTTTTAGTCATATCATAACCAACATTTTTAGCACGGTATGCCAAAGCAGCTCTTCCACTTCTTGCTGTTAAAACAATAGAAGATTCAGTAACGCCAACATCTGCTGGATCAATTATCTCGTAAGTTTCACGATTTTTAATAACACCATCTTGATGAATTCCTGAACTATGAGCAAAGGCATTTTCACCAACAATAGCTTTGTTTGGTTGCACTATCATCCCCATACTATCTTGTACTAAATGACTCATTTCATAAAGCATTTTAGTATTAATACCAGTATCAAGATTTAGATATGGATGTTGTTTTAAAATCATAACAACTTCTTCTAAAGAAGTATTTCCTGCTCTTTCGCCAATACCATTAATGGTACATTCTATTTGGCGAGCTCCATTTTGCACACCTGCAATGGCGTTTGCGGTAGCAAGGCCTAAATCATTATGGCAGTGACAAGAAATGGTTACGTTTTCAATTCCTTTTACATTATCGACTAAATATTTTATTTTAGAACCGTATTCATCTGGTAAACAATATCCAGTTGTATCCGGAATATTTAAAACAGTTGCACCAGCTTTAATAACATCTTCCAGCACTCGTGCTAAATACTCATTATCAGTTCTTCCAGCATCTTCAGCATAAAACTCAACATCTTCGATAAACTTTTTTGCGTATGCTACTGCATCGTAAGCCCGTTGCTTAATAGCTTCTTGGTTCGATCTAAATTTATGAATTATATGAGAATCTGAAGTTCCAATTCCCGTGTGTATTCTTGGTCTTTTAGCATGTTTTAAGGCTTGAGCTGCAACTTCAATATCTTTTTGATGTGCTCTTGTTAGTCCACAAACAGTTGCATTTTTAATTAGTTTAGAAATTTCTTCTACAGAAGTAAAATCTCCAGGGCTTGAAATAGGAAAACCTGCTTCTATAACGTCAACACCTAAAATATCTAATTGTTTGGCAATTATTAATTTTTGTTCCGTATTTAACTTGCAACCAGGTACTTGCTCACCATCTCTTAAGGTTGTGTCAAAAATTTGGACTCGATTTTTACTCATTCTTCGTTTTTTTTTATCAAATTTGATATATCAAAAATATAGGTATACATTAGTATGTGTATTAACAAATAAGGTTGTTTACTATATTCAAATAGCAGCTTTAAATTGTAAAGCGCTTAAAACAAGTATTTTACAAAAAAATTAGTTACAATGGCTATTGACCAAAAAGATGCGCTTTTTTCACTTATAAAATCATTGTCAAAATCGGAAAAAAGACAGTTTAAATTATACGTTGGAAGACTAGGAGGAAATGCCGAGGCAAACTTTATAACTTTATTTAATTTACTCGATAGAGTTTCCTCATATACGGATGATTTAATTCTGAAGAAAACAAAAATTAAAAAACAGCAAATTTCTAATACGAAGGCTCATTTGTACAAGCAAATTTTAGTGAGTTTACGGTTTAATCCAGTGCATCAAAATGTTCGATCTCAAATTAGAGAACAATTCGATTTTGCTGCTATTTTATATGGTAAAGGACTTTACAATCAAAGCCTAAAAATATTAGAAAAGGCAAAAGAATTGGCAATAAATAATGGTGAAAATAATTTGGCGTATGAAATTGTAGAATTTGAAAAAGTCATTGAATCTCAGTACATTACAAGAAGTTTAAGTAATAGAGCAGATGAACTTACAGAGCAGGCAAAAGAGTTAAGTTTACGAAATATTAGAATCAGCAAGCTTTCAAATTTATCGTTACAATTATATAGCCTTATGTTAAAAGAAGGTTATGTAAAAGACATTGTTGATGCAAAAAAAGTATCAACCTATTTCAATAAAAGATTGCCGAAATATGTATTGTCTGATTTAGGTTTTAAAGAAAAATTGTTTTTATACAAAGCTTACTTATGGCATAGTTTAATAATGCAAGACTTTGTGTCGAGTTATAAATATTCGCAAAAATGGGTAGATTTATTTCAGGATAATCCAGCAATGAAACAGCAAAACCCTGTTTTTTATTTAAAGGGTTTAAACTATTTATTAGAATCTTTATTCCTTATAAAACAGCGCACAAAATTTAACAAAGTGCTAAAAAATCTAGAGACAGATATTTTAGAGCAAAACATTAAGCTTAATGATAATACTCGCACTTTAATTTTTCATTATTACAATCAGAATAAGCTAAACTTATTCTTTTTAGAAGGAAAATTCACAAAAGGACTCGAATTTGTTCCTGTAATTTTAAAAGAAATTAGTGAATTTGAATCTAAAATTGATGCGCATCATATTATGGTTTTTTACTATAAGATTGGTTGTTTGTATTTTGGAGCGGGAAAAAATGAAGAATGTATTTTTTATTTAGATAAAATCATCAAAAATAAAGACTTAAAAATGCGCGAGGACTTATTGTGTTTTACCAGGGTTTTAAACTTGGTAGCGCATTATGAAGCGGGATTAGATTATAATATTGAAAAGCTAATAGTATCTACTTATAAGTTTTTATTGAAAATGAATGATTTACATGATGTTCAGCGTAAAATGATAGCGTTTCTTAAAAATTTAAGTAATATTTATCCACAAGATTTACGTAAAGAATTTATTAAACTTCACGAAGAATTGATTCAATATGAAAATCATCCACATGAAAAAAGGGCTTTTTTATATTTAGATATTTTATCGTGGTTAGAAAGTAAAATTCAAAATATAACAGTTGAAGAAGTCATTCGAGCTAAGGCAAAAAAACTTTTGAAATAATAGTTCCTTTATTCAGAAAAAAATTTCATATTTGTTCAATCAAATGAAAATAAGCAATACAAATATCATTTCTATTTTAGTCTCTGTGATTATTTCACAAGATTAAGGAGTGTTATTGTATTTTAAATTTATACAAACCTTCCTAAATTTTTAGGAAGGTTTTTTTATAAAACAATATGAAAAACTACGCATTACACATTATTATTTTAATTATTGTCATTATCGTAAAAACGATAGAATGATACTTGCTTTAATAATAAAAGATTTATAAAGCCTGCATCATTAAAAAGTTGCAGGTTTTTTTATAGTATAATCGTTGTAAATAAAATGAATATAAACTACTAAAAATCAATTTTTTATGTAAAAATTAAGTATGGTGGATATTGTAATGAATTCAATATAAAAGCAAAAATAATAAATGCCTAAATTAAATTTGGGGCTTATTGAAAAATAAATAATTTAAAACAGATTGTTTTAAACATAGTTTAAAATATTTTAAAAAGCGTTAGAATAAATGCAACTAAATAAATATAGTAAAAGAGTAACTCAAGATCCAACACAACCAGCAGCACAAGCCATGTTATATGGTGTGGGGCTGACTGACGATGACATGAAAAAACCTCAAATTGGTATAGCTAGTACTGGTTATGATGGTAATCCATGTAATATGCACCTAAACGGGTTGGCGGGAAAAATAAAAGAAGAAGTTAATAAAAACAATGAAGTTGGTTTAATTTTCAATACTATTGGTGTAAGTGATGGTATTTCTATGGGAACTTCAGGGATGAATTATTCACTGCCATCTCGTGATGTCATTGCAGATTCTATTGAAATAGTCATGAATGCACAAAGTTACGATGGTTTAGTTACGGTTGTAGGTTGCGATAAAAATATGCCAGGAGCAATTATGGCAATGTTGCGTTTAAATCGTCCATCGTTAATGGTGTATGGAGGTACAATTGCTTCAGGAAAATACAATGGAAGAAAATTAAATATTGTTTCTGCATTTGAAGCCTTAGGGCAAAAAATTGCAGGAGAGATAACAGAGGAAGAATATAAAGAAATTATTAAAAACGCTATTCCAGGAGCTGGTGCTTGTGGAGGAATGTACACTGCAAATACTATGGCTTCGTCAATTGAAGCATTGGGTTTTGCATTGCCTTACAATTCATCTATACCTGCGGAAAATCCACATAAAGAATCAGAAAGTGAGCGTATAGCAGCTGCCATTAAAAATTTATTGGAATTAGATTTAAAGCCTTTAGACATTATTACTAAAAAATCGTTGGAGAATGCGGTTGCTTTGGTAAATGCCTTAGGAGGATCAACTAATGCAGTATTGCATTATTTGGCAATAGCGCACGCTGCGGATATTGAATTTACACTAGAAGATTTTCAACGTGTGAGCGATAGAACGCCTTTAATTGCAGATTTAAAGCCAAGTGGAGAATACTTAATGGAAGACGTGCATGGTGTTGGAGGAACTCCAGCCGTCATGAAATATTTATTGGAAGAAGGCTATTTACACGGAGATTGTATGACAATTACCGGTAAAACTTTGGCTGAAAATTTAGCTAATGTAAAACCGTTAAGTTTTGAGGACAATCAACAAGTAATTCACCCAACAGAAAAAGCGTTAAAATCTTCAGGAAATCTTCAAATATTATATGGCAACTTAGCATCAGAAGGTTCTGTAGCAAAAATAAGTGGAAAAGAAGGTAATTTATTTGAAGGAAAAGCTGTAGTATTTAATGGTGAGCAAGAAGCGAATGATGGTATAGGTGCAGGGAAAGTATCAAGAGGTGATGTGGTAGTTATTAGGTATGTTGGTCCAAAAGGTGGTCCAGGAATGCCAGAAATGTTAAAACCAACTTCTATGATAATGGGTGCTGGTTTAGGAAAATCTGTTGCCTTAATTACAGACGGGCGTTTTTCTGGTGGAACTCACGGATTTGTGGTTGGACATATTACTCCTGAAGCACAAAGCGGCGGAGGAATTGGATTGGTTAAAGATGGCGATATTATTGTAATTGATGCTGTTACTAAAACCATTAATATGAAGATATCAGATGCAGAATTTTCTAAAAGAAAAGAAGCTTGGAAAGCACCTGCTTTAAAACATACAAAAGGAATATTATATAAATATGCAAAAACCGTTTCTTCTGCTTCAGAAGGTTGTGTAACGGATAAATTTTAAACCTATGGAGACATTGAAAAACGAGGTTCAACAGGAAAATACTGCAACAACTGTAAAAATGACAGGAGCCGAAGCAGTTATAAAATGTTTGTTAGAAGAAAATGCTGATTTAGCGTATGGTTATCCTGGAGGAGCCATTATGCCAGTGTACGATGAGATATATAATTATAGAAAAGATTTTCACCATGTATTAACACGTCATGAACAAGGTGCAGTGCATGCGGCGCAAGGATTCGCTCGTGTTACAGGGAAGCCAGGTATTGTCTTTGCAACATCTGGTCCAGGTGCTACAAATTTAGTTACTGGTATTGCCGATGCACAAATAGACTCTACTCCGTTAGTATGTATTACCGGTCAGGTTGGATCACATTTATTAGGTTCTGATGCTTTTCAAGAAACCGATATTATTGGTATTTCAACACCAGTTACTAAATGGAATTATCAAATAACGAAAGCCTCAGAAATTCCAGAGGTTTTTGCGAAAGCATTTTATATTGCAAAATCAGGTCGTCCAGGCCCAGTTTTAATTGACATTACAAAAGATGCACAATTTGGAGAATTAGATTTTTCTTATAAAAAATGCATGAAAATTAGAAGTTATAGAGCAATTCCTGCTTTTGATACTGAAAAAGTAAAAGAAGCGGCTACTATAATAAATAGTGCAAAAAAACCATTTATTGTTTGGGGGCAAGGTGTTATTATTGGTGAAGCTGAGCAAGAATTTAAAAATTTTATTGAAAAAACAAATATTCCTTCTGCCTGTACAGGTTTAGGTCTTTCGGCTTTGGATACGTCACATCCTTTACATGTTGGAATGGTTGGTATGCACGGAAATTATGCACCAAATGTATTAACCAATTCTTGCGATGTTTTAATTGCAATTGGTATGCGATTTGACGATCGTGTAACTGGAAATTTAGCAACGTATGCAAAACAGGCAAAAGTAATTCATTTTGAAATTGATCCAGCGGAGATAGATAAAAACGTTAAAACCGATGTTGCCGTTTTAGGTTCGGTTAAAGAAACGTTGGTTGAAGCAATGCAATATGTTACTAAAGCAGATCATAGTGATTGGATGCAAGAATTTGATAAATTATATCAAATAGAAAAAGAAACTGTAATCGACGACCAATTATTCCCTTCTAAAGAAGGCTTAACTATGGGCGAGGTTTTAGGAGGAATAAACAAGGAAACTGATGGAGATGCTGTAATTGTAACCGATGTTGGTCAACACCAAATGTTTGCTTGGCGTTATGCCAATTTTACAAAAACAAGAAGTAATGTTACTTCTGGTGGATTGGGAACAATGGGGTTTGCATTGCCAGCTGCTATTGGTGCAAAAATGGGTGTTCCTAATCGCGAAGTAATTGCAATTATTGGTGATGGAGGTTATCAAATGACGTGCAATGAGTTAGGTACAATTCTTCAAACAAAAGCTGCCGTTAAAATTGTTGTATTAAATAATGGTTATTTAGGAATGGTACGCCAATGGCAAGAATTATTTTTTGATAAACGTTATGCTTCTACAGAAATGGAAAGTCCAGATTTTGTTAAACTAGCACAAGCGTATGATATTGAAGCGCAAAGAGTTTCTAAACGTGAAGATTTAGCAGCAGCAATAAAAACAATGGTACAATCAAAAGAATCCTTTTTTCTTGAAGTAGTTATTGAAAAAGAAGACAATGTTTTTCCAATGATACCAACAGGAGCAAGTGTTTCAGATATAAGATTAAGTTAAGATGGAAGAAGTTAAAAATTTTACATTTTCAGTATATACTGAAAACAACGTGGGAATATTAAACCGCCTTTCGGCAATATTTCTAAAGCGTCACATAAATATTGAAAGTTTAACAGTTTCTAAATCTGAAATTGATAATGTTCACAGATTTACATTTGTAGTAAATATTTCAGAAATTCAAGCCTATAAATTAGTAGGCCAATTAGAAAAGCAAATTGAAGTAATTCGTGCTTTTTACCATACCAAGGATGAAATAATTTATCATGAAACAGCTTTGTTCAAAATTTCTACGGAACATTTATATGATGAAGATATTCAAGATAAAATGAAATTTAGACGAGCTCATATCATTGCAATAACTGAGCGTTATTTTGTAATAGAAGCTTCAGGTTTAAAAGAAGATATCGATAACATGTATGATAAATTAAAGCCTTATGGCTTGCTGCAATTTGTACGTTCAGGAAGAATTGCGATAACAAAACCTAAAATGGCAATTTCAGAATTATTGCAAGAAATTAATTAGAGTAAATAAAGTTTAAATGTTGAAAGGGTTTAATAGTTAATAATTGTAAATCATTCAATAAATAAAAAACAAAAATAAAAGGAAAAAATGGCAAATTATTTTAACACACTTTCATTAAGAGACAAATTAGATCAATTAGGAAAATGTAGATTTATGGATTCATCAGAATTCGGTGAAGGTGTAACAGCTTTAAAAGGGAAAAAAATAGTAATTGTAGGTTGTGGTGCACAAGGTTTAAACCAAGGTTTAAATATGAGAGATTCAGGTTTAGATGTTTCTTATACTCTAAGACCAGCAGCAATTTCAGAAAAAAGACAATCGTTTTTAAATGCTTCTGAAAACAATTTTGCAGTAGGAACTTATGAAGAAATGATTCCAACTGCCGATCTGTTAATCAATTTAACACCAGATAAACAACATACTGCGGTAGTTTCTGCGGTAATGCCTTTAATGAAAAAAGGAGCAACATTATCATATTCTCACGGTTTTAATATTGTTGAAGAAGGTATGCAAGTTCGTAAAGATATTACAGTAATTATGGTAGCGCCTAAATCACCTGGATCGGAAGTTAGAGAAGAATTTAAAAGAGGTTTTGGAGTGCCAACATTAATTGCAGTACACCCAGAAAATGATCCTGAAGGAAAAGGTTGGGATTATGCAAAAGCGTATGCAGTTGGTACTGGTGGGCATACTGCTGGAGTATTAGAATCTTCATTTGTTGCAGAGGTAAAATCGGATTTAATGGGAGAGCAAACAATTCTTTGTGGATTGTTACAAACTGGTTCGATTTTATGTTTCGATAAAATGGTTGATGAAGGAATTGATGAGGGTTATGCTTCAAAATTAATTCAATATGGTTGGGAAACAATTACCGAGGCTTTAAAGCACGGTGGAATTACCAATATGATGGATCGTTTATCGAATCCAGCAAAAATAGCAGCTTTTAATGCTTCCGAAGAATTAAAAGACATTATGCGTCCGTTGTTTCAAAAACATATGGATGATATTATGAGTGGTCATTTCTCGAAAACAATGATGGAAGATTGGGCAAATGATGATGTAAATTTATTAACTTGGAGAGCAGCAACAGGAGAAACAGCTTTTGAGAAAACACCAGCTGCTGACGTTGAAATTTCTGAACAAGAATATTTTGATAACGGAGTATTAATGGTTGCCATGGTAAAAGCTGGAGTGGAATTAGCTTTTGAAGCAATGACAGAATCTGGTATTATCGAAGAATCTGCTTACTATGAATCATTACACGAAACGCCATTAATTGCAAATACAATTGCACGTAAAAAATTATTTGAAATGAATCGTGTAATTTCTGATACAGCAGAATATGGATGTTACTTGTTTGACCATGCTTGTAAGCCTTTAATTGCCGATTACGTTAAAAAAACACCAAATAACTTTGTTGGAAGACCTTTTAACGGCGGTTCAAGTGGAGTTGATAATAAAGAATTAATTGAAGTGAATGATGTTATTAGAAATCATCCAGTTGAAGAAATTGGAGAGTTTTTAAGAACTTCTATGACAGCGATGATTAAAATAGTTTAAAACATAAATTTTGAGTGAAACTATTAAAAATAGTATTTCATTAGAAGAAATATACAAAGCTCAAAAGAGCATTAAAGGAGTTGTACAAACAACTCCTTTAGTGTTTATGAAAAACTTTTCTGAATATTATAATGCCAATATTTATTTTAAAAGAGAGGATTTACAAGTAGTCCGTTCTTATAAGATTAGAGGCGCCTACAATAAAATTCAGGGTTTATCAAAATCTCAATTAAAAAAAGGAATTGTATGTGCTAGTGCTGGAAATCATGCACAAGGTTTGGCCTTTGCTTGTAAAAAACTAAAAGTTCACGGTACCGTTTTTATGCCAGTAACAACACCACATCAAAAAATTGAACAAGTACGTATGTTTGGAGGTGACTTTATTAAAGTTAATTTGGTGGGAGATAGTTTTGATGATAGTCAAAAAGCGGCAGCTGAATTTTGTGAACTTCATAATAGCACTTTTGTACATCCGTTTGATGATTTAGATGTAATTGCTGGTCAAGGAACTGTTGGATTAGAGATTTTGAAAGACTGTGAAAAACCTATAGATTTCTTATTTATGCCAGTTGGTGGTGGAGGTTTAGCATCAGGAGTTGGCAGTGTTTTTAAAACTTTGAGTCCAAATACAACATTAATTGGAGTAGAACCAAAAGGAGCTCCTTCGTTAACAATTTCATTAGAAAAAGGAGAGAATACTACTTTAGATAAGATTGAGAAATTTGTTGATGGAGCTGCAGTAAAAAGAATGGGTGAGCTTACTTTTAATTTATGTAAAAATTTATTAGACGCAACAGATACCATTTGTGAAGGTTTAATATGTTCAACCATATTAAAAGTGTATAACGAAAATGCTTTAGTGGTTGAACCTGCGGGAGCATTGTCAATTGCAGCTTTAGAACAAGATAAAGATCAAATTAAAGGTAAAACAATTGTTTGTATTGTAAGTGGAGGAAATAATGATATTACCAGAATGGAGGAAATGAAAGAGCGTGCTTTATTATATCAAGGTTTAAAGCATTATTTTATTATCCGATTTCCGCAAAGAGCAGGTGCGTTAAAGGAGTTTGTAGTTGATGTTTTAGGACCAAATGATGATATTTCCTATTTTGAATACACCAAAAAAAACAATAGAGATAAAGGTCCAGCAGTAGTCGGAATTGAATTAAAAACTAAAAACGATTTTGAACCTTTGGTTGTTAGAATGGAGCAGAAAGGATTTTTAGGCGAGTATTTAAACGATAATCAACAACTTTTTCAATTCTTAATTTAATAAAAGTACGATCTTTGATAAATTAATTGTTAATTATAAACGGTATTTATTGAAATATTGTTAATTAATAAACAAATTGATGTTTGCTTTAAAATATTTACGTACTATTGTACCAATGAAAACAGAGAATTTGAACATATTAACTGTACGTCGCTTCACTCGTCGCCCCTTGTGGGCATAAATTTCTATTGATTACGGTGCGTCCGTTTTCACATTTCAAAAAACATTTATAAAATTTAAAAAGTAATCAATGAAACCGTAAGGTTCCATGTGATTAATTTAATAAAATCATCACTAACACATGAAAGTTGTTATTGCTAATATATCGCATATTAAATATGCAGAAATAATTTGTGACACTATTAAGGAGTCTGCGAAAGTTAGAGGAACTGGTATTGCAGAAAGAACGCCTGAATACATCACAAAAAAAATTAGTACAGGAGATTCAATTATTGCGCTAGAAAATGATGAATTTGCTGGTTTTTGCTACATAGAAACTTGGGACAATAAATCGTTTGTTGTGAATTCAGGGCTGATTGTTCATCCAAATTTTAGAAACCAAGGCTTAGCAAAAAAAATCAAAAAGAAAATCTTAGAATATTCCAAAGAAAAATATCCTGATGCCAAAATATTTGGTATTACTACAGGATTAGCGGTGCTTAAAATAAATTACGAATTAGGATATCAGCCGGTTACTTTTTCAGAATTAACATCAGATGAAGCTTTTTGGACTGGTTGTAAAACTTGTAAAAATTATGATGTATTATTAAGAACAGATAAAAAATTGTGTTTGTGTACTGGAATGTTATACGATCCAAAACATGAAAAAAATATTAAAGAGCACAAATACAATTCAAAAGCATTAAGCAGATTAAAAAGAATAAAACAAGCATTATTTCTAAAGAAGAAAAAATAAGAATCATGGAAAAAGTTGTAGTTGCATATAGCGGAGGTTTAGACACATCATATTGTGTTAAATATTTACAAAACAAATTAAAATTAGAAGTTCATAGTGTTTTGGTAAATACTGGAGGTTTTTCTTCGGAAGAATTAAAAGTTGTGGAAGCGAAAGCTTACGATATGGGTGTAAAATCGCATACCAATCAAAATATTTTAGATATTTATTACGATAAAGCTATAAAATTTATGGTGTATGGAAATGTGTTAAAAAACAATACATATCCACTGTCGGTAAGTGCAGAACGTGTTTTTCAAGCAATTGAAGTAGTGGAATACGCTAAAAAAATAAATGCAAAATATATTGCTCACGGAAGTACAGGAGCAGGAAATGATCAAGTACGTTTTGATATGATTTTCCAAACTTTAGCGCCAGGCATTGAAATTATTACTCCAATTAGAGATCTGAAATTGTCTCGACAAGAAGAAATTGAATATTTAAAAGAAAATGGTGTTGATTACCCTTGGTCTAAAGCTAAATATTCAATTAATAAAGGAATCTGGGGAACAAGCGTTGGTGGTGTTGAAACCTTAACTTCACACAAAGCTTTACCTGAAGAAGCGTATCCAAGTCAGTTAGAAAAAACGGAACCAACCAATATTAAATTACATTTTGAAAAAGGTCAGATTGTTGGTTTAAACGATGAATTTGATACACCAGTAAATACCATTTTAAAAATTGAAGCACTTGCTTCAAAGTATGCGATTGGAAGAGATATTCATGTTGGTGATACTATTGTAGGTATTAAAGGTAGAGTTGGTTTTGAAGCTGCTGCAGCTACAGTAATTATTAAAGCACATCATTTATTAGAAAAACACGTGCTTTCTAAATGGCAACAAAATTTAAAAGAAGGTTTAGGTAGTACATACGGAATGTTATTGCACGACGGACAGTATTTTGAGCCTGCAATGCGAGATATAGAAGCCTATTTAACCAATTCACAAAAAACAGTGACTGGTGAAGTTTTTGTAACCTTAAAGCCTTATCACTTTAGTTTAAATGGAATTGAATCTAAGCACGATTTAATGAAATCCAAATTTGGAGAATATGGAGAAACGAACAAAGCTTGGTCTGCTGAAGATGTAAAAGGATTTATTAAAATATTGGGAACAGCTAATAAAATTTATCATAGTGTAAATTCTGAATTATGATTAAAGTTGGAATTGTTGGAGGCGCAGGATATACTGCTGGAGAATTGATTAGATTATTGGTAAATCACTCACAAGCTCAATTAGATTTTGTGTACAGTACATCTAATGCAGGAAACTATATTTATCAGGTACATCAAGACTTATTAGGAAGCTTAGATTTAAAATTTACGAGTGAAATTAATTCTGATATTGATGTGTTGTTTTTGTGTTTAGGACACGGAAATTCAACTGCTTTTTTAGAAAAGAATTCATTTTCTAAAAACACGAAGATAATTGATTTAAGTAACGATTTCAGATTAAAAGCTGATGCTGTTTTTCAAGGAAAAGAATTTGTATATGGACTTCCAGAGCTTCAAAAAGAAAACATTAAAAAAGCTAATAATATTGCAAATCCAGGTTGTTTTGCAACTTCAATTGAGTTGGCATTATTGCCTTTAGCAAATGCAGGATTGTTAAATAGTTCAGTGCATATTAATGCAACAACTGGAGCAACAGGTGCAGGAGTTTCTCCAGGAGCAACAACACATTTTGCTTGGAGAGATAATAATTTTTCGGTGTATAAAGCTTTTACACATCAGCATTTAGGTGAAATAGGTGAAAGTTTAAAAGGACTTCAAAATAGTTTTGAAAACGAGTTGTTTTTTATTCCAAATAGAGGGAATTTTAGTAGAGGGATTTTTACTTCAATCTATTTAAAGTTTGATGAAACTATAGAAAAAGCATACGAGTTATTTGAAGATTATTATAAAGATGCAGTTTTTACACATGTTTCAAAAACGCCAATCCATCTAAAACAAGTTGTTAATACGAATAATTGTTTTTTGCATTTACAGATACACGAAGGAATGTTGTTAATAACTTCAGAAATAGATAATTTATTGAAAGGAGCATCTGGTCAGGCAATTCAAAATATGAATTTACTATTTGGTTTTGAGGAAACAGAAGGATTAAATCTAAAAGCTAATTCATTTTAGTTTATTGAAAATTAAAAGCTAAAAACCAAAAACCAACAACCAAAATTATGAAAATAGCAATTTTAGGCACAGGAAATTTAGGATACTCAATAGCAATTGGTATTTTATCACAGAATAATTTTAAGTTCAAGAATTTATATTTAACAAAACGAAATACGGAATCTTTAGAGTCTTGGAGTAAACTGCCAAATGTTAAAATTTCAAACGATAATGAAAGAGCTGTTCGTTTTTCAGATGTCATCATAATTGCTGTGCAACCTGCTCAACTACAAGGGGTCTTAGAAGAAATTAAAGATAGTATAAATCCAAAAAGGCATACCATTATTTCTGTTGTAACAGGTCGAAAAATTGCTGACATTGAAACTGTTTTGGGAAGTGAAGTTGCAATTGTAAGAAGTATGCCAAATACAGCTATTTCTGTTGGACAATCTATGACTTGTATGAGTGCTAATTCAAGAGGGTTGAAAAATATAGAATATGCAAAATGTATTTTTAATTCTTTAGGACAAACGATGTGTATTGAGGAAAAATTAATGCAAGCTGCAACAGTTATTTGTGCTAGTGGAATCGCTTTTTGGATGCGTTTAATTAGAGCAACTACTCAAGGTGCAGTGCAACTCGGGTTTGATGCCGAAGAAGCGCAAGAATTATCTATGCAAACCGCTTTAGGAGCTGCAAGTTTATTAATAAAATCTGGAAATCATCCAGAGGAAGAAATAGATAAGGTAACCACACCAAGTGGTTGTACTATTGAAGGTTTAAACGAAATGGAACACCAAGGTTTAAGCTCTTCATTAATTAGAGGTTTGGTAACTTCTTTTGAAAAAATTAATCAAATTTAAAAATTGAATTATGGAATTATTTGATGTGTATCCGTTGTATAATGTAACGCCTGTTAAAGCTGAAGGAGTTTATGTTTGGGACGAAAAAGGAACAAAATATCTAGATTTATATGGTGGTCACGGAGTTATCTCTGTTGGTCACTCACATCCAAAATATATAAAAGCTATAAAACAACAAATAGACAAAATTGGATTTTATTCAAATTCAATTCAAAACCCTTTACAACAAGAATTAGCTGAAAAGTTAGGGCGAATTTCGGGTTGCGATAAATACAATTTGTTTTTATGTAATTCTGGTGCCGAAGCAAATGAAAACGCATTAAAATTAGCATCATTTATTACTGGAAAAAGCAGGGTAGTTTCTTTTAAAAATGCTTTCCACGGAAGAACTTCTGCGGCAGTTGCAGCTACGGATAATTTAAATATTAATGCACCTATAAATTTACAGCAAAGAGTAACTTTTCTCCCATTAAATGATATTGGATTGGTAATTCACGAATTAGGGAAAGGAGATGTTGCAGCAGTTATTATTGAAGGAATTCAAGGTGTTGGAGGTTTAGATGAAGGTGAAAAAAAGTTTTTCAAAAAAGTAAAAAAGGCGTGTAAAAAAAGTAAAACACTTTTAATACTAGATGAAATTCAATCTGGTTATGGTAGAAGTGGAGAGTTTTTTGCATTCCAACATCATAAAATAAAACCGGATATTATTACAACTGCCAAAGGAATGGCAAACGGATTTCCAATAGGAGGGGTTTTAATTTCAAAAAAGTATAAAGCTAAATTCGGAATGTTAGGTACAACATTTGGAGGCAATCATTTGGCGTGTGCTGCAGCGATTTCAGTCTTAGATATTATTGAAGAGGAACATTTAATGGGCAATGTAAATGAAGTTTATAAGTACTTTTTAAAAGAAATTAAATCGGTTCCAAAAATTAAAAAAGTTAAAGGTAAAGGTTTAATGTTAGGCCTAGAATTTGACTTTGAAGTAGGTGAATTACGTAAAAAATTAATTTTTGATAAACATATTTTTACGGGTGGTTCTAGCAACAAAAATTTATTGAGAATATTACCTCCTTTATCCATAACAAAAGCGCAAGTTGACATTTTTATAAATGCCTTAAAAGAAGTTTTAATATAATGAACACCATGCTTACAGAAAAAGAACGGAATAATGTGTTGCTAACAATGGCTGAATTAATTAATCAAGAACAATCTGATATTTTAGCGATTAATAAAATGGAAGTTGATGCTTATAAAGGTGGTGATTTAGCAATGTACGACCGTTTAAAAGTAAATACGGGCAAGATTGATGGAATGGTTTTGTCATTGCAACAATTGGTTGCGGACGTTGATCCTTTAAGCAAAGAGCTTTATAGTTTTACACATGAAAATGGAATGAAAATAACGAATAAAACAGCACCTTTTGGAACTATTTTAATTATTTATGAATCCAGACCCGACGTTACTGTTGAAGCTGCTGGAATTGCTTTTAAATCTGGAAATAAAATTTTACTAAAAGGCGGAAAGGAATCGACAAAATCCAATTTAAAAATTGTAGAATTATGGCATAAAGCATTAAAGCAACATGATATTTCAACAGATTGGGTATCATATTTAAATTATAATAGATCAGAAACGCAAGCTTTTTTGGAAAAACCAACTCAAAAAGTAGATTTGATTGTGCCTCGTGGAGGTGAAAAGCTAATTGAGTTTGTAAAACAAAATGCAACTTGTCCGGTTATTGTAAGTGGACGTGGAAATAACTTTGTGTATGTAGATTCGGAAGCGGATTTAGACGTAGCATTAAATATTATTTTAAATGCCAAAACAACAAAAATATCTGCGTGTAATGCAGTTGATAAAGTGTTGATTCACGATGAACTGATTTCTAAAACAAGTTTTGTCAAAACTTTAATTGAAAAATTAAAATCATTTGATATTGAAGTTTTTGGAGATAAAGTAATTTCTCAGTTTAAAGATGTTAACCAAATTGAAAACGAAGAAATTTGGTTTGAAGAGTTTTTAGATTATAAAATTGCTATAGGAAGTATTAAATATTTAAATGAAGCCATTGCTAAAATAAACAACTATGGAGGTGGGCACTCAGCTTCAATAATCACAAAAAATAATGAAACTGCTCAAATATTTATGGAGTCGGTTGATGCTGCTGCGGTTTATCAAAATGCGTCAACACGTTTTACCGATGGTGGGCAGTTTGGTTTAGGTGGTGAATTAGCGATTAGTACAGATAAATTACATCATAGAGGGCCAATGGGATTACAGCATTTAGTAACTAATAAATGGTACGTTTTTGGAGATGGGCAAATCAGATAAAAAAAGAATACTATTAAAGGTTGGTTCTAATGTATTAACAAAAGAAACCAATCAAATTTCTAGAGGAAAACTGGAAGATATAGCACGTCAAATAGCCTCATTAAAAGATGAATATGAGTTTATAATTGTGAGTTCAGGAGCTATTGCTGTGGCAAAACAGTTTGTAGATTTAGAAAGTAATGGGAAGCCAATTAATGTAAAACAAGCTTTGGCATCAATAGGTCAACCTCATTTAATGAGAATTTTTCATGAGAATTTCAGAGAGCTAGGTTTGTTAACTTCTCAATGTTTATTGTCGTATTCAGATTTTGAAAAAGAACAATCGAGAGAGAATATTAAAAACACAATAAATGTGTTGGTTGAAAACAATTACATTCCTATTATTAATGAAAATGATACGGTTGCAACAGATGAAATTAAGTTTGGGGATAATGATAAACTTTCAGCTTTAACGGCCTCACTTTTAAAAGTTGATTTATTGATAATTGCAACAAATACAAACGGAGTTTATTCCAAAGAATCAATTGAGACTAATGAAGTTGAAACTATTCGGAAATCATCTAACATAGAGTTTCTAAAAGAACAAATTCAGTCCTCAATTTCTTTACACGGAACGGGTGGAATGACAACAAAAATTGATGCAGCTGAGATTGCACAAGAAGCCAATATTGAAACTTGGATTGTAAACGGATTAAAAGATAATTTTATAGTGAATGCTCTTGAAAACAGATCAGAATTCACAAAAATAATTTCAAAATAATATGAGACATTATTTAAATATTAACGATTTAGATAATTTACAGGAAACTGTAAAAGAGGCTATAGAGTTAAAAAAAGATGAACTAAGATATAAAAACCTTGGAGGGGGTAAAACGATTTGTTTATTGTTTTTTAACAACAGTTTACGAACAAGATTAAGTACCCAAAAAGCAGCGCAAAATTTAGGGCTAAATCCAATCGTAATGAATTTTGGTTCGGAAGGCTGGCAATTGGAATATGAAGATGGAGTTATAATGAATCAAAATAAATCTGAGCACATAAAAGAGGCTGCAAAAGTAATTGCTCAATATTGCGATATTGTGGCTATTAGAGCATTTGCAAGTTTGACGGATAAAGAAAAAGATTTATCAGAGGTAGTACTGAGTAGTTTTAAAAAATATGCAGGAATTCCAGTTGTAAATATGGAAAGTGCTATTGGGCATCCATTACAAGCTTTGGCAGATGCAATTACGATGGAAGAAAATAAAGTTTCACACAAACCAAAAGTGGTTTTATCTTGGGCTCCGCACCCAAAAGCGTTGCCACATGCAGTAGCTAATTCTTTTATTGAAATGATGCAATTACAAGATGCTGATTTTGTAATAACACATCCGGAAGGTTATGAGCTAGATTCAAGTATCATAAAAAATACTGCGATAGAATATGATCAAAAGAAGGCATTTGAAAATGCTGATTTTATATATGTTAAAAATTGGAGTTCATTTAAAGATTATGGAAAGGTAGTGTGTGACGATGAGAATTGGACGATTACTGAAGATAAAATGAATGTGACAAATAATGGTAAATTTATGCATTGTTTACCTGTAAGAAGAAATGTTGTTGTTGCAGATGAAGTTATAGATTCAGAAAATTCAATCGTAATCGAACAGGCAAATAATAGAACTTATTCAGCTCAAATTGTTTTGAAAAAAATATTAGAAAATAATGGCTAACCAAACATTAAAAATTGTTAAAATTGGAGGAAACGTTATTAATAACAAAACAGAATTACATGCGTTTCTAAAAGATTTTGCAACTTTAAGAGGTCCAAAAATATTAGTGCATGGAGGTGGAAGAAAAGCTAGTGAAGTATCTTCTACAATGGGCTTAAAGCCTAAAATGATTAACGGTCGCAGAGTTACAGACGAAGCAACTGTTGAGATTGTAACAATGGTGTATGCAGGATTATTAAACAAAAATATTACTGCTAAATTACAAAGCTTTGGTTGTAATGCAATGGGATTGTCAGGCGCTGATGCTAATTGTATTTTAGCACATAAACGAATTGTAAAAGACATTGATTACGGTTTTGCAGGAGATGTGGATGCTATAAATTCAGAAATAATAGATGCGTTGCTTCAAAATAATGTAACACCTGTTTTTTGTGCTATTACACATGATAAAAAAGGACAATTATTAAATACAAATGCCGACACTATTGCTTCTGAAGTTGCTGTTGGAATGAGTGATTTATACCAAACTGAACTAAATTTTGTATTTGAATTAAAAGGGGTTTTAGAAAATATTGATGATAAAAATTCTGTAATTACTGAAATCAATTCAGAAAAATATGAGCAATTAGTTGAAAAAGGAATTATTGCAGATGGGATGTTGCCAAAAATGCATAATTGTTTTAATTCATTAGAAAAAGGTGTGCATAAAGTTAAAATTGGTGATGCGTCATTGGTTAAAAAAACAACTAAAATGTACACAACATTAAGTTTATAAAAATGATACAACAACTTACAGTAGAAGCTATAGAATTGCTTCAAAAATTAATTTCAAAGCAATCTTTTTCTGGAGAAGAAAACGAAACAGCTTTGCTAATAATGCAGTGGTTTTCAGATCATAATATAAAATTTGAAAGTGAAGTTCATAATGTTTGGGCAAAGAATAAATACTTTGATGCTTCAAAAAAGACCATCTTATTAAATTCGCATCACGATACAGTAAAACCAAATAAAGGATATACACGAGACCCTTTAAAACCAGAAATTATTGATGGAAAATTGTTTGGTTTGGGAAGTAACGATGCTGGAGGTTGCTTGGTTTCATTATTAGCTACGTTTACCTACTTGTATGATAGAAAAGATTTAAAATATAATTTTGTTATGGTGGCTTCTGCCGAAGAAGAAAATACAGGTCCAAATAGTTTGGTTAGTATTATTCATTTGCTTCCAGAAATAGATTTTGCCATTGTAGGTGAACCTACTTTAATGAATTTAGCAATCTCGGAAAAAGGTTTAATGGTGTTAAATTGCGAGGCAAAAGGAACTTCAAGTCACGCAGCACATGGGGTTGGAGATAATGCAATTTATAATGCTTTGGAAGATATTCACTGGTTTAAAAACTATGAATTCCCAAAAATTTCTGAAACTTTAGGGAAAGTAAAAATGACGGTCACTCAAATTGAAGCAGGAAGTCAACACAATGTGATACCAGCGAGTTGTAAATTTGTAGTGGATGTTCGTGTAACGGATTGTTACACAAACCAAGAGGTTTTTGAAATTATTGAAGCTAATGTTACTTCGGAAGTTTGTCCAAGGTCGCAACGTTTAAACTCATCATCAATTCCAAAAGAACACGAAATTGTAAAAGCAGGGATTAAATTAGGAAGAAGTACTTATGGTTCGCCAACAATTTCAGATCAAGCAATATTAACGTGTCCTTCATTAAAATTAGGTCCAGGTGAAAGTTTGCGTTCACATACGGCAGATGAATTTATTTATATTAGTGAAATTGAAGAAGGAATAGAATTATATATTAAAATATTAGAAGAAATAATCTAGTTGAAAATTGGAAAGTGGAAAAGTTTAACTTTGGCCTTTACACCATTCAACTATTAAAAATACAAAAAATGAAACTTTGGGATAAAGGATTTTCAACCGATAAAAAAATAGATATTTTCACTGTTGGAAACGACAGAGAATTAGATTTAATTTTGGCAAAATACGATGTAATAGGGAATTTAGCACACGCTAAAATGTTGCATAAAATAGGTTTGCTTACTTCTGATGAAATTAAAAATTTAGAAGTTGAATTAAATGCCATTTTAAAAACAATTGAAGCTGGAGAATTTACTATTGAAGATTCTTTTGAAGATGTACATTCAAAGGTTGAGTATATGTTAACTGAGAAGTTAGGCGATACAGGTAAAAAAATTCACACTGCACGTTCTAGAAATGATCAGGTTTTGGTGGATGTACATTTGTACTTAAAAGATGCTTTAACTGAAATAAATGAAGGTGTTGATGAGTTATTTAATTTGTTAATTCAGTTAGCGGAAACTTATAAAAACGTATTGTTACCAGGTTATACGCATTTACAAGTAGCAATGCCTTCATCTTTTGGAATGTGGTTTTCAGCTTATGCTGAGACATTAATTGATGATATTTACTTTTTAAAAGCAGCATATAAGGTAGCTGATCAGAATCCGTTAGGTTCTGCGGCTGGTTATGGTAGCTCTTTTCCAATTGATAGAAATGAAACCACGAAATTATTAGGCTTTGAAACCTTAAAATTTAATTCTGTTGCTGCACAAATGGGACGCGGTAAGTTAGAAAAGTCGGTTTCTTTTGCATTGAGTGCTGTCGCAGCAACTTTGGCTAAAATGAGTATGGATATTTGTTTGTATATGAGTCAGAATTTTAATTTTATCTCATTTCCTGATGAGTTAACAACTGGCTCGAGCATTATGCCTCATAAAAAAAATCCAGATGTTTTTGAGTTAATTCGTGGTAAGTGTAATAAGTTACAAGCCTTGCCAATAGAATTTACAATGATTACTAATAATTTGCCAAGTGGTTATCATAGAGATTTACAATTGCTAAAAGAAGGTTTAATTCCTTCATTTTCAACCTTAAAATCTTGTTTAGAAATGTTGACGTATTCGTTAGAAAATATTAAAGTAAGAGAAAATATTGTAGAAGAAGATAAATACTTGTATTTGTTTAGTGTTGAAGAAGTTAATAAGTTAGTTCAGAACGGAACACCTTTTAGAGATGCTTATAAGATTGTTGGAAAAGAAATCAATGAAGGGAATTTTAATCCAGATAAAACTGTAAATCACACGCATAAAGGAAGTGTTGGTAATTTATGTTTGGATGAAATTGTAGTGAAAAAAAATAAAGCTTGATAATTATGAGCTTAAAGGTTTATAGGTTGAAAGTTACAAGGAATTGAAGTGTTATTTAAGAATCTCATCACGATGCGAACCTGAAAGAACACTTCGACTCCGCTCAGTCAGCAGTTCAGATTGAGGGGTTTATATTTAACGTGAGTTCGATTTAAGTAAAAATATAACTTTATAAATATCAGCTAAATACGTCATTACGATAGAGGAACGACTGAAGTAATCTGTTCAATTAAAGTGAGATTGCTGCATTTTACTTGAAAAAAGCAAAATTCGCAATGACAATATTTTATAAACTCTTGTTTATTAGCTTTTTGAATATTATTTTATAGCGAACTCACGTTATTTATCAATCCATTACAAACTTTAAACCAGCATTAATAATTCCAGCTTTTAATCCAGTATTTCTTTTATAGCTACTATAATTTATATTGATACTTTTCAGTCCAAATTTCCAAATTCTTCTTTTTGTAAAAATATCAGTATAAGAAATTCCAAATCCGAATTGATTCGAATTAAATTCAGACAAATCATAATCTGAAGTGTAAAAATCTGAAGAGGAAACTAATTGTTCAAAAGGCGCAAAATAATCTGCAGCAGTTTGAGTGTAATATCTATAAGAAGGATATAAGGTAAATGTATCACTAATTTTAATAGGTAATTCAATATTTGCCGTATGCGATGTTATTCCCCAATCATCATAATAGTAGCGATAATATGTTCTTAAAGCAACGACTTCATTTAGGTAATAGTTTAAGCGTGTACCAATTGGTATTTTAAGCCGAGTATCTGGTAATCGTTCTATATCATCAGCTAATTGAAAAACATCTTTGTTATTTTTTGAAGTGTAATTCGGAATACTTGAAGCATTTCCAATATAGTAATTAGCTCTATCGGAAAAATAAACACGTTGCATCGGGTTTGCCAACCAGCCGTTTTGCTGGACTACATCAAAAAATATAGAAATTTGAGCTTTTTTACTTAGTATTTGTGACAAGCTTAACGATAATGAGTACGTGTTTCTCCCTTTATCATCAATTAATTTATTTTGAAAAGGGTTCCAAGCATTTGAACGGTTTTTATTTATAATATTTCCATTCTCATTTAGAATGTCAACATTCTCAAAAAAGCCATCGTTCAAATCTCCTTCAACTTCTAAATATGAATGTATTTCGGTTGGATATGCAGGATGCCAAGTATCTAAATAAATCGATCCTTTTATGTCTATTTCTGTGTTTTTCTCATTTAATAATTTTGTGTAACCACCACCAAAACCAATTGAAAAGTAATCATATTCTGAAGATACGCTTGCATTTGCAGTTACAATGGAGTTTCTATCTTTTGAAGAATGACTGTAATTGAAATTTACATTTGCCCAAACATCTCCTTTTGAAGCGCCAGAAGATTCAATCCAAGGACTACCAATTACATTACTTAAAGCTGATTTATTAGGTTTATCATCAAATTCGTCATCATCATCGTCATTTTCTTCTTCACCACTCGAAGCGCCTGAAGCATCAAACGGATTTAAGTTACTAGACGAAGCTGATGTATATGCCGAAATCGTTGCATCAATTGTAAAAACATTGTCTTCATTTAAAGGAATTGACAAAACGATATTCGTAGCAATATCAGATAATTTTTCCTTACCAATACCTCCAGTAACAGCTGCATTTTCACCTTTTTGAGCATAATAACTAGAAATAATGTCTAGTTCAGTATTTTCTAAAACACGCTTTTTATAGTCAGATTTTTCTTCTTGAGATAAACCAAGAAATGAATTTAAAAGAAATATTAAAAGTATCGTTTTTTTCATTGAAATTTTATTAATTACATCCACAACCACCACCCGATTTTCCTCCATTTGCACCTGATGCAGCTTCGCGATATACATGAAAACTAGTATCAAATTTTTTTATTTTCCTTGCTGCCAAAAGCATATCTGGATCATTTAAATATATTTTTTCATACTCTTTTACAACTGCGCATGATGATAACGAGAGTATTGCTATTAGCGCAAAAACGATTTTTTTAATCATATTTTATGAATGTTTAAATTATTAGAAGTATGAATGTTTCCTTGGTTATCTATAACAACACACTCTATTCCTTTTAATTGATTTATTCTATTTATTCCAACTTCAAGTCCCATAACAAAAATGGAAGTTGCTAGTGCGTCAGCTAATTCTGCTTTGGGTGAAAAAACAGAAACACTTATAATACCACTCGAAGGATATCCAGTTTTTGGATTTATAATATGCGTATACTTTGTATTATTAAAAGTGACATATTTTTCATAATTACCAGAGGTTACAACAGCTTTATTAGAAATTGGTAGTAAAGCAAACGCGTTGTTTTTATTAAGCGGGTTTGTAATTGCAATCGTCCATTCATCTCCGTTTGGCTGTGTTCCCCAAGTGTTCATGTCGCCCGAAGCATTTATAATTCCGGCTTTTACACCTTTTAATAGTAATAGGTCTTTTGCTTTATCGGCTGCATAACCTTTACCAATGGCTCCAAAGCCAATTTTCATGCCTTTTAATTTTAAAAAAACAGTTTGGTTTTCTTCGTCCAAAACAATATTTTGAAATCCAACTTTAGCAACCGATGCTTTTATTTTTTCTTCGGAAGGCATCGTTTTCATACTGCCATCAAACTTCCAAATTTTGTCCATTGAAGCGTAACTAATATCAAAAGCACCATCAGTAAGTTTTGAAATTGCTAAAGAACGTTCGATGAGTTTATACAGCTCAATATCAACTTTTACAGGTTTTATTCCGGCATTTTTGTTAATTTCAAAAGTTTGAGAATTTTTATCCCAAGAAGAAATTAATTTTTCAATTCTGGTTATTTCTTCTATGGCTAAATTAATTGAATTATTGGCGCTAATTGTATCATTTGCAACAATAGAAATATCGAATCGACTTCCCATCAATTTCAATGTTCTTCTATGAATTTCCTGACTGAGAAGTTCTGCTGTAAAGAAGATTGCTAAAATTAAAATGAAATATTTTTTCATTTTTAAAGTCTATTTAAAGGAATTCAATAACTTAATATATTCTGAAGGAGTGATTTTTTTATAACCAGTTGAACCTATTATTTCAGCATTTTTATTCAAAACTACTACCCTCGGAAAAAACCCTTTCGGATTGAATTTTTCTGCAAGTTTGTTGTTTTTTTCTTGTTGAATATCAGAAAGTTTATTTTTCTTTTTTCGAGGAAAATCTGCTTTTAATAAAACGTAATTTTCTTTTGCATACTCTTTAAAATCTTCCGAATCCCATATTTCTTTTTCAAGTTTAATACAAGGCGCACACCAATCGGAACCTTGAAAAACTAAAACAATGCGTTTATTTTTTTCTGATGCTATTTTTTGTGCAGTATCAATATCAGTCTGCCAATCTTGAGCATTTACTGAAAATAGTGTGCAAAACAAAAAGACATTAAAAATAATTTTTTTGGACATAATGGAGTAGTGAGTTAAAGCAATTAAACGCAGTGAATGCTATTTTAGTATTGTAACATTAGTTACACGCATTCCAAATAACCTCGTTTGGAGTTGGGGCAATTATAGAAATATTCTCTTTAGTTACTGGGTGAATAAATTCAATTTTACGAGCGTGTAAATGTATACTTGCATCTTTATTACTTCGATCAAAACCATATTTTAAATCGCCTTTAATTGGAGAGCTTATAGCTGCTAATTGACAACGTATTTGATGATGTCTCCCAGTTTCTAAATCAACTTCTAATAAATGATAATTATCTAAAGATTTTATGGTTTTATAGTGAAGTATTGCTTTTTTGCTTCCTTCAATTTCAGAAGAATAGGAAGTAGATTTGTTGTTTTTAGGGTTTTTTCTTAAAAAGCCAATTAAAGTGTCGTTCTCTTTTTTCGGTTTGTTTTTAACGATAGCCCAATAGGTTTTGTTTACAGTTTTATCGCGTAACATTTTATTAAAGCGTTCCAAAGCTTTTGAGGTACGAGCAAAAACGATAATTCCTGTAGTTGGTCTGTCTAATCGATGTACAACACCTAAAAAAACATTGCCAGGTTTGTTATATTTTTCTTTAATGTACTCTTTAACAACATCACTTAACGGTTTATCACCGGTTTTATCGCCTTGAACAATGTCGCCAGATTTTTTGTTGACAATAATTAAATGATTGTCTTCAAATAAAACTTCTAAATTAGTTGCAGTAGAAGGCATTTTAGGATAATTTCAACTGATTGTTAATTTGGTCAATATAATTTAAAACTTCTTCTTTTCCCGTTGAATTCGTGGCGGAAGTCACAAAATGTTGAGGCATTTCTTCCCAAGAAGAATGAATCATTTTTTCCCTGTAGTTACTAATATTATTATTTAGTTCATTTAGTTTTAGCTTATCAGCTTTTGTAAAAATAATGCAAAAAGGAATGCCATTTTCACCTAAAAACTCCATAAATTCCAAATCAATTTTTTGGGGTTCTAAACGAGAATCTACTAATACAAATGAGGCAATTAACTGTTCTCTTTGAAGAAAATACTTTTTTATAAAACTCTGAAAAGTTCTTTTAACACTTTTAGAAACTCTTGCATAACCGTAGCCAGGTAAATCAACCAAAAACCATTCGTTATTAATTTTAAAATGATTTATTAATTGTGTTTTTCCAGGTCTGCCAGATGTTTTGGCTAGTTTGTTTTGTCCTGTTAACATATTAATTAACGAAGATTTTCCAACATTAGATCGACCAATAAAAGCATATTCTGCAATGCGTTCTTTTGGACATTTTGAAACATCAGAATTGCTAATTACAAAATTAGCTGTTTTAATTTTCATCGTTTAAAGTTTTCTAACTTTTAACCAATCGTGTAGAATTTGGTTAAACTTATCTGGGTGTTCCATCATCGGAGCATGTCCACATTTATCGAGCCAATATAAGTCAGAGTCAGGTAGAAGTTTATGAAAATCTTCTGCTACTTCAGGAGGCGTAACTGTATCATTTTTACCCCAAATTATACACGCAGGTGTATTCATGTCAGGTAAGTCTTTTGCCATATTATGGCGGATTGCACTTTTGGCAATTGATAAAGTTCTAATCACTTTATGTCGGTCATTAACAGACGTATAAACTTCATCCACAACTTCTTTGGTAGCGATTTCGGGTCTAAAAAAAACTTCTTGAGTTTTTGTTTTAATGTACTCGTAATTACTTCTTTTAGGATAGGTGTCACCCATTGATTTTTCGTATAAACCTGAACTTCCAGCTAAAACAAGAGCAGTAACATTTTTCAAGTTTTTTTTAGTAAAGTACAAACCAACATGACCACCTAAAGAATTTCCAAGCAAAATTGCTTTATCAATTTCCTTATAAGTCATAAAGTCTTTTAAAAACTTAGATAAGTTTTTAACATTTGTTTTTAAAAGTGGTAATTCATAAATAGGTAATTCAGGTATTAAAACCTTATATCCATTTACCGAGAAATAATTTATAACGCCCTCAAAATTGCTCAATGTTCCCATTAAACCATGAAGCACAATTATAGGTTGGCCTTCGCCAGCTTCTACGTATTTAAACTTTCCTTCTTCCTTAAGAATATGACTCATTAAAAATGATTTTAGAACCAACTACAAAGGTAGGTTTTTTTTCTATAATACAATTTTTTTATAAAATCAAATAGCTTAATTACTAAGAGTCTGAAATTCAATTTTATAAGTAAAAATGAGTTGATTGTTGGAAAAGTTATTAACAAAGTGGAGGAAAGTGGGAAAATGTGGGAAAAAATTTATATTTTTGAAATTATATCATATTAAAGAATGGTGAATTTAATTGGAACATATGAGTGTAAAGCTGACGCTAAAGGTAGGTTGGTGTTGTCTGCTGCTTTGAAAAAGCAGTTGATGCCAGTTTTGCAAGAAGGTTTTGTTTTAAAGCGTTCTGTGTTTCAACCTTGTTTGGAGTTGTATCCAATGGCAGAATGGAATTCACTAATGGAAAAAGTAAACAAGCTAAATAGGTTTGTAAAAAAGAACAATGATTTTATTCGTCGTTTTACGGCTGGCGTAAAAATTATTGAATTAGACGCTTCAGGAAGAATGTTAATTCCGAGAGATTTACAATTGTTTTCAGGTATTTCTAAAGAGGTTGTATTGTCTTCGGCTGTAAACATTATTGAGGTTTGGGATAAAGAAAAGTACGAAGCTGCTGTAAATGATACTTCTGTAGATTTTGCCGATTTAGCTGAAGATGTAATGGGTGGTGTAAACGAATTTTTAGGAGATGTATCATAGTCCAGTCCTTTTATCGGAGAGTATAGATGGTTTAAATATTAAGCCTGATGGCGTATATGTAGATGTTACTTTTGGAGGAGGAGGTCATTCAAAAGAAATATTGAATTTTTTAAGTGATAAAGGAAGATTGTTTGCATTTGATCAAGATGAAGATGCGCAGGAGAATGTTATTGATGATCCTCGTTTTACTTTGATTCCGCAAAATTTCAGATTTATAAAAAGGTATTTAAGATTTTACGGTATAAAAAAAGTAGACGGTGTGTTAGCCGACTTAGGTGTTTCATCACATCAGTTTGATGTTCCTGAAAGAGGTTTTTCAACTCGTTTTGATGCTGAACTGGATATGCGAATGAGTCACGCCGACGTGTTAACAGCTTACAAAGTCGTAAACAACTATTCTGAAGAGGAGTTGGGAAATATCTTGTTTCAATATGGAGAATTAAGAAATGCAAAAGCAATTGCGCAACGAATTGTAAACGCGCGTTCAGAAAAACCAATTAAAACCAGTTTTGAGTTAAAAGAAGTGTTGGCTGCCTTTGTTCCAAAAGCAAAAGAACACAAAGTATTAGCGCAAATATTTCAAGGAATTCGAATTGAAGTAAATCAAGAAATTGAAGTTTTAAAAGAATTCTTATTGCAAATACCAGAAATTTTAAATGAAGAAGGAAGGTTAAGTGTTATTTCATACCACTCTTTAGAAGATAGATTGGTGAAAAGATTCATAAGAAGTGGAAAATTTGAAGGCGAGCCTGAAAAAGATTTTTTCGGAAATATAAATGTTCCAATGAGGAAAGTTGGAAAATTAATTATCCCATCATTCTCTGAAATAAAAGAAAATAACAGGGCAAGGAGCGCAAAATTAAGAATAGCAACATTAACATAAATGTCAAAATTTAAGTCTACCATATTTAACTTTCTAAAAGGAAAGTTTTTAGTGAGTGAAGATTCATTTAAAAACTGGCGTTTTATGTTTTTTATAGTGGGTTTAATGTTGGTAATGATTGCAAGTTCTCATAATTCAGATAAAAAAGTGATGGAAATTGCTTCGTTAAATAAGAAAAATAAAGAATTAAGAGCTGAGTTTCTCGATACACGTGCAATTGCGATGAAGATGAAATTAGAGTCAACAGTTAAAAATAAAGTAGCAGATTTAGGCTTGAGTCCGAGCATCGAGCCGCCTCAATTAATTAAAGTAACCTCAAAGAAAACAAATTAAAATTGGCAGTTGTTAAAAAAGACATATTGAATAAGTTATACATTGTTTTTGTATGTATTGTGCTGTTTTTGGGGCTCATAATTGTACGACTTACAAATATTCAATTTGCTGATGGGAAAAAATACCGCGATTTAAGCGAGCAACTAACTTTGAGAAATGATACTATTTACGCAAATAGAGGTAGTGTTTTTTCTGCTGATGGAAGTTTGTTAGCAACCTCAATGACCCAATATGAAATTAGAATGGATGCGGTTACTGTGGATGGAGAATTGTTCGAAAAAAACATTCGCGGGCTAGCAAAAGAGTTATCTAAAATGTTGGGTGATTCAGCTTTGAATTGGGAAACGAAAATTCGAAAAGCTAGAAGTAATAAAAACAGGTATTTATTTATAACAAGAAAAGTTGGCTATAATGATTATTTAAAAATTAAAAGTTTTCCAATTTTTAATAAAGGAATGTATAAAGGTGGTTTTATTGCCGAGCAATCTACAGTTAGAGCGCATCCTTTAGGTAAGGTTGCTGAAAGAACCATAGGTTACGATGATTATAGAGGTGCTCCTGGAATTGAGGGTGCTTTTAGAAATTATTTAAAAGGCCAAAATGGTATTAGAATGAAACAGAAAATTGCCAAAGGTCAGTGGAAACCAATCAACGATAATAATGAAAAGGAACCAATTAACGGAAAAGATATTGTAACCACAATTGATGTAAATATTCAGGATATTGCGCATCATTCATTATTACGACAGCTTGAATATTACAATGCAGATCACGGTTGTGTAGTTGTTATGGAAACTGAAACAGGAGAAATTAAAGCAATTTCAAACTTAGGAAGAAGTAAAGCAGGTAAGTACTACGAAAAAAGAAATTATGCTGTATATGAATCACAAGAGCCCGGTTCAGCATTTAAACTTATGGCGCTAGTAGCTGCTTTGGATACAAAAGCCATTGATACGAATACAATGGTTGATACAGGAACTGGTCGATATAGAATGCACGGTAGATTTATCAATGATTCTAAACGTGGTGGTTATGGTGAAATTTCAGCAGCTCGTGCTTTAGAAGTTTCATCAAATATTGCTTTTGCAAGGTTAATTGACGAGAATTTTATTGAAAGACCTGATGTATTTATCGATAAGCTAAAAGAAATGCACTTGAATGAAAAGATTGGCTTACCTATTAAAGGAGAGGGCAGTCCAGTTATTCCAGATCCAGAACATAAACTTTGGAGTAAAAATGCGATGCCATCCATGTCGTATGGCTATAATTTAATGTTAACTCCTTTGCAAACGCTTACTTTTTACAATGCCATTGCAAATAATGGTGAAATGGTAAAGCCTCGTTTTATAAAAGAAATTAGAGCAAATAATAAAAGCATTGAAACTTTCGATAAAGAAATTATTGATAAATCTATTTGCTCAAAAGAAACCATAGCAAAAGTGCAGCAAATATTGAAAAATGTTGTAGTACGTGGAACTGGTAAAAAATTGTATTCTAAAAATTTTTCAATGGCTGGTAAAACAGGTACTGCACGTTTAGAATATGGAAATTATGAAGAATGGGTAAAAGAAAAAAAATATTCATCGTCGTTTACAGGTTATTTTCCAACTGAAAATCCGAAGTATTCATGCATTGTTGTCATTCATAAGCCAGACAAAAAAGTAGGGTATTATGGTGCCGATGTTTCAGGACCGGTTTTTAAAGATATTGCTCAAAAAATTTATACCTCAAATCATATTGTTAATGAAATAGATAAATCGATTCCTGTACTTACGAGTACAACTAGTAATTACGAAAGTTATTATAGCAAGTTAAACAAGGAATTTAATTCAATCCCAAGTGTTAAGGGGATGGCATTAATGGATGCCATCCCTTTTTTAGAAAACTTAGGATTAAAGGTGAGTTATTCTGGATCGGGAAAAGTGAAAACGCAATCGATTGAAGAGGGTAGTAAAATAGAAAAAGGAATGTTAATTAAATTAACATTAGGTTAGTTGAGAAAATTAAAAGACATATTAAACAAGGTAGATTCAATTTCAATTCATGGCGATTTGAATGTTGAGGTGTCCACTGTGGAATTTGATTCAAGAAAAATTCAAAACGGAAGTTTGTTCGTAGCTCAAAAAGGGTTGAGTTTTGATGGACATAACTTTATTGAGAGAGCAATTACAAGCGGTGCTAAATCTGTTGTTTGTGAAGATATTCCAACTAATTTACAAAGTGGCGTTACTTATATTGAAGTATCAGATTCAAATAAAGCTTTGGCTTTGATTGCCTCTAATTTTTATAACAATCCATCATCAAAATTAAAACTAATTGGTGTTACAGGAACAAATGGAAAAACAACCATTGCAACACTTTTATACGAGCTTTTAAAAAGCTTAGGATATACTTCTGGATTGCTTTCAACAGTGAAAGTTTTAGTTGGAGCTAAAGAATATAGCGCAACACATACAACACCAGATTCACTTCAAATAAATAAGTATTTACATCAAATGGTTCAAGAGGGTGTTGAATATTGTTTTATGGAAGTGAGTTCACACGGAATTCATCAAAAAAGAACAGAAGGTTTAGACTTTGTAGGTGGAGTTTTTACAAACTTAACTCACGATCATTTAGATTACCATAATAGTTTTAAAGAATACAGAGATGTTAAAAAAACATTTTTTGATGCTTTATCAAAAAAAGCTTTTGCATTAGTAAACTTAGATGATAAAAATGGTGAGTTTATGTTGCAAAATTCAAGAGCAAAAAAATATACATATGCCTTAAAAACAATGGCTGATTTTAAAGCTAAAATCTTAGAAAATCAATTTTCAGGGTTGTTGTTAAATGTAGATGGAAACGAAGTTTGGACCAAATTAATTGGGAGCTTTAATGCTTATAATTTACTAGCTGTTTTTGGTGTTTCTCAAATTTTAGGAATGGATAAAACAGAAGCACTTGTAGGCATAAGTCAGTTAGAAAATGTTGTTGGAAGATTTCAACATGTAGTTTCAAAAGAAGGTGTAAATGCTATTATTGATTATGCACATACACCTGACGCTTTAAAAAATGTTTTAGAGACCATTAATGATATTCGCTCTGGGAATGAGCAAATTATAACCGTTGTGGGATGCGGTGGAGATAGAGATAAAGCTAAACGCCCTGTAATGGGGCGTATAGCTTCTCTCCAGAGTTCGCAAGTAATATTTACTGCTGACAATCCAAGATCTGAAAATCCACAAACAATTATAAATGAAATGGAGGCTGGAGTTGATCCACAAAATATTAGAAAAACATTGTCGATTCTTGATCGTGAACAAGCTATTAAAACAGCAATCAAGTTTTCAAAAAAAGGAGATATCATTTTAATTGCAGGAAAAGGACACGAAACGTATCAAGAAGTGAATGGAGTTAGATCTCATTTTGATGATTTTGAAAAAGTAACTGAGTTATTTCAAACAATAGAAATTTAGGCTATGCTATATTATTTATTTGATTATTTAGAAAATCATTTCAGTTTACCTGGAGCGAGCTTATTTCAATATATTTCGTTTCGTTCAGCTATAGCCTTTACGGTTTCTCTGTTGTTTTCAACGATTTATGGTAAACGTGTAATTAACTATTTGAGAAATAAACAAGTTGGTGAGTCAATTCGAGATTTAGGTCTTGAAGGTCAGGTTGAAAAAGCAGGGACTCCAACAATGGGAGGAATTATTATCATACTAGCAACATTGATTCCAGTACTTCTATTTGCTCAATTAGACAATATTTACATCGTAATTTTAATAGTAACCACTATTTGGATGGGTGCTATTGGATTTATAGATGATTATATAAAAATATTCAGGAAAAATAAAGATGGTTTAAAAGGAAAGTTTAAAATATTAGGTCAGGTTACTTTAGGAGTTTTTGTGGGTGCTATGCTGTATTTTCATCCAAGTGTGACAATGAAAGAAAAATTGCCGCAAGAATTACAAATTGTTAAAGAAGATGGATCTAGAATTTTATTTGCCGATGCCAAAAAATCGACAAAAACAACTATTCCATTTTTAAAGGACAATGAACTCGATTATGCTGCAGCAGTCTCTTGGTTGGGTGATGGATTGAAAGATTATGCTTGGCTGATTTTTATACCAATTGTAATTTTCATTATCACAGCAGTTTCAAACGGCGCAAATTTAACCGATGGAATTGATGGATTAGCGGCTGGAACTTCAGCTATAATTGTCCTTACACTTGGGGTGTTTACTTGGGTTTCAGGAAATATTATTTTCGCCAATTATCTCGATGTAATGTATATCCCAAATTCTGGTGAAATGACCATTTTTATCGCAGCATTTGTTGGTGGGTTGATTGGGTTTTTATGGTACAATACATACCCTGCTCAAGTTTTTATGGGTGATACAGGAAGCTTAACAATTGGAGGAATCATAGCTGTGCTAGCTATCGCAGTAAGAAAGGAATTATTAATTCCAATTTTAGCAGGAATATTTTTAGTTGAAAATCTTTCTGTAATTCTGCAGGTTTCATATTTCAAAATGACTAAAAAGAAGTATGGTGTTGGAAGACGAATATTAAAAATGTCTCCTTTACACCATCATTACCAAAAATCTGGATATCACGAAAGTAAAATTGTAACTCGATTTTGGATTGTAGGAATTATGTTGGCAGTAATAACTATAGTAACTCTAAAACTGAGGTAATGAAGTTGGTTGTGCTTGGCGCTGGAGAAAGCGGCGTAGGAACAGCAATTTTAGGCAAACAAAAAGGATTTGAAGTTTTTGTTTCTGACAAAGGATCAATTGCTAAAAAATATAAATACGTTCTTTTAAATAATGATATTTCTTTTGAAGAATTAACTCATTCTGAAGCTAAAATTTTGAATGCTGATGTGGTGATGAAAAGTCCGGGTATTCCAGATAAAATTGCACTGGTACAGAAGTTAGTGAAAAATAAAATTCCTGTTATTTCTGAAATTGAATTTGCTTCCAAATATACAAACGGTGTTGTAGTTGGAATTACGGGTTCAAATGGAAAAACCACCACAACAATGCTATTAAATCATGTGTTGAAAAATGCAGGTTTAAATGTTGGAATGGGAGGAAATATTGGAAAGAGTTTTGCACAACAAGTGGCAGAAGATTATTTTGATTATCACGTTTTGGAATTAAGTAGTTTTCAATTAGATGGTATTATAAAGTTTACACCGCGCATTGCAATAATAACCAATATAACACCAGATCATTTAGATCGGTATGAATATAAGTTTGAAAACTATATCAATTCAAAATTTAGAATTACTGAAAATCAGACAAAAAGTGATTTTTTGATTTATGATTATGATGACAAAGAAATATCAAAATGGATTAAAACTAATAAAGTAGAAGCAACATTGTTGCCTTTTTCACTAACCACAGAATTGGAACAAGGCGTTTTTTTAAGAGATAATAATATAATAGTTAACTATAAAACTGAAAACAACATAATGAATATATCAACCCTAGCTTTAAAAGGAAAGCACAACACTAAAAATGCAATGGCGGCAGCTATGGCAGCTTCCTTGTTAAAAGTTCGAAGTAATTCAATAAGAGAAAGCCTCGAAGATTTTGATGGCGCTGAGCATAGATTAGAATCTGTTTTAAAAATCAATGGCGTTCAATACATTAATGATTCTAAAGCTACAAATGTAAATGCTACATATTATGCTTTAGAAAGTATGAAAACTCCAACCGTTTGGATTGTTGGTGGTGTGGATAAAGGAAACGATTATTTAGAGTTAATGCCTTTAGTAAGAGAAAAAGTAAAAGCTATTGTTTGTTTAGGAGTTGAGAATCAGAAAATTATTAGCTCTTTTAGTAATGTAGTTGACTTAATTGTTGAAACTATGGGTGCTGAAGAAGCTGTAAAAGTAGCGTATAAAATCGCCGAAAAGGGAGACGCTGTATTGTTATCGCCAGCGTGTGCAAGTTTTGATTTATTTGAAAATTATGAAGACAGAGGTCATCAATTTAAAAAAGCAGTTAGAGAATTGTAAATGAAACGAGCATGTTAAAAAATTTATTACTTAACGAAATGACTCATTGCAAACACCATGTGACCGATAAAAAAAATAAAATAGCCACATGAAAAATATCCTTAAAAATATTGAAGGAGATAGAGCGATATGGGCAATTGTAGGCTTTTTAGCTTTGTTGTCGTTTATGCCTGTTTATAGTGCCAGTACCAATTTGGTATATGTCGCTAATTCGGGTACTACAACCTATCATTTAGTAAAGCATGTGGTGTTATTATTCTTCGGATTTTTAATTATATATGGCGTTCATAAAGTTCCTTATCGCTATTTCAGTGGAGGTTCAGTTTTAATGTTGCCTTTGGTAATTGTGCTGTTAATTTATACGCTAACACAAGGAACAACTATTGGAGGAGCAAATGCAAGTAGATGGATTCAAATTCCGGTTATTGGCGTTGGTTTTCAAACATCAACTTTAGCTGGACTTGTATTAATGGTGTATGTAGCTAGGTATTTAGCTCGAAATAAAGAGAAAGTAATTGTTTTTAAAGAGAGTTTATTAGAATTGTGGTTGCCTGTAGCAGTAACACTAATATGTATTTTACCTGCTAATTTTTCGACAACAGCTATTATTTTTTCAATGGTTTTAATGTTGACTTTTATTGGAGGTTATCCATTTAAATATTTGGCTTCAATTTTAGGAATGGGTGTAGTTTGTTTGGCATTATTTGTCTTAACTGCTAAAGCATTTCCAGATTTAATGAATAACAGAGTAGATACTTGGATTAGTAGAGTGGAAAATTTTTCTGATAAAAATGCGGAAGAAGGATATCAAGTAGAAAAAGCAAAGATAGCCATTGCAAGCGGAGGTTTACATGGAAAAGGCCCTGGAAAAAGTGTTCAAAAGAATTTTTTACCGCAATCATCATCCGATTTTATTTTTGCCATTATTGTTGAAGAATACGGGTTACTTTTTGGGGCGTCAACAGTTGTGTTAATGTATTTTTTATTAACGTTAAGATTTGTAGTTGCAGCAAAAAAAGCAAAAACAGTTTTTGCAACCTTGCTCATTATTGGCGTAGGAATACCCATTACTTTTCAAGCTTTGATAAATATGGCCGTTGCTGTTAATTTATTTCCTGTAACAGGACAAACATTGCCGCTTATTAGTAGTGGAGGAACCTCAATTTGGATGACATGTTTTGCCATTGGAATTGTGTTAAGCGTAACTGCAGATAAACAGAAAGTAGCAAATACAGATAGCGAAGATCAAAACCCATTAGATATTTTACATGAAGCAATCGATTAACATATTACTAAGTGGTGGAGGTACTGGGGGTCATATTTATCCAGCGGTTTCTATAGCAAACGAGCTAAAGAAAAAATATCCGGATGCTAACTTTTTGTTTGTTGGAGCGAAAGATAGAATGGAGATGGAAAAAGTACCTCAGGCTGGGTATGAAATAAAGGGTTTATGGATTTCAGGAATACAACGAAGTTTATCATTAAAAAATTTATCATTTCCATTTAAGCTAATTAGTAGTTTATGGAAAGCTAGAAAAATTATTAAAGATTTTAAACCAAACATTGTAATTGGTACTGGTGGATTCGCAAGTGGCCCAACATTATACGCTGCTAATTTAAAAGGAATTAAAACCCTAATTCAAGAGCAAAATTCGTATCCAGGAATTACAAATAAATTATTGAGTAAAAAAGCAGATAAAATTTGCGTGGCTTATGACGGCTTAGAGCGATTCTTTCCGAAGGATAAGATTGTGAAAACTGGGAATCCAGTACGTCAAGATTTGCTAAGTATTTCAAACAAAAGAACAGATGCACTTGATTTTTTTGGATTGAATAAAGAAAAGAAAACTTTAGTGGTTTTAGGTGGGAGTTTAGGGGCACGAGCAATTAATAATTTAATTGAAAAAAACATTCAGTTTTTAGTTGAAAAACAGGTGCAAATTATTTGGCAAACAGGAAAACTATATTACGAAGAATTTAAAAAATATGATGATTTAGAAGGAGTTCAAACACATGCCTTTTTAAATAGAATGGATTTAACGTATGAAGCTGCCGATGTTTTAATTAGTAGAGCTGGTGCAAGTTCAATTTCAGAATTGTGCATTGTTGGTAAACCTGTCATTTTTATCCCATCACCAAATGTTGCTGAAGATCATCAAACACAAAATGCATTATCGATTGTAAGAAAAGATGCTGCGTTGTTGCTAAAAGAATCTGAGTTGGAAATATTTCAAACAATGTTTTCTGAATTGATAAATGATGAAGAATTGAAGCAGAAATTAAGTAGAAATATAAAAGAATTAGCGTTGCCAAATGCAACAAAAGACATAGTTAAAGAAATAGAAAAATTAATGCTTAATTAAGTTGAATTTAAAAAACATACATAACATTTATTTTATAGGTATCGGTGGTATCGGTATGAGTGCCTTGGCTTTGTATTTTAACAAGTTGGGTAAAAATGTTGCGGGTTATGATAAAATTTCAACTGAAATTACTGAAAATTTAGAAAACTGTGGAATTCTAATCCATTTTGATGATGTAGTGGAATTAATACCAAACGGTTTTAAAAATATAGATAATACATTGGTGGTTTATACACCTGCAATTCCAAAAAATCATTTAGAGTATAATTATTTTATGGAACAGCATTTTACGATTCTTAAACGCTCAGAAGTTTTAGGAAAAATCACTAAAAATTCATTTTGTTTAGCGGTTGCAGGAACTCATGGTAAAACAACAACTTCAACTATTTTAGGACATATTTTTAAAGAAGCCAATACAAATGCAACATCTTTTTTAGGAGGAATTTCAGAAAATTACAATTCAAATTTAATTTTAGGAGGCGAAGAAGTTACCATAGTTGAAGCAGATGAATATGATCGTTCGTTCTTACAATTAGCACCAAACATTGCTTGTATAACTTCAATGGATGCCGATCATTTAGATATTTATGGTGAAGCTTCTGAATTAAAAAGTTCTTTTATCGAATTTTCAAACAAAGTGTCTCAAACCATCATTGTAAAAAAAGGATTGCCGATTCAAGGTTTAACCTATGGAATAGAAGAAAATGCAGATTTTGATGCGCAACATATAAGAATTGAAAATGGGTTCTATGTTTTCGATGTAAAAACACCAAACGGGCTCATAAAAAATATAAAATCAAATTTACCAGGAAAATACAATGTGCTAAATACGGTTGCGGCTTTAGCGATGGCAAACTGCTATGGAATATCATTGCAAGTCATTGCTAAAGCTTTACTATCATTTAAGGGGATTAAGAGAAGATTTTCTTATAAAATTAATACTGAAAATTTAGTGTTAATTGATGATTATGCACATCATCCAACTGAAATTAATGCAGCGGCAAAAGCAATAAAAGAATTGTATCCAACTAAAAAAATATTGGGTGTTTTTCAACCTCATTTATTTAGCAGAACAAAAGATTTTGCAAATGAATTTGCAATAAGTTTGTCGCTATTTAACGAGTTAATTTTATTAGATATTTATCCCGCCAGAGAAAGGCCAATTGAAGGTGTTAATTCTAATTGGTTATTGAATAAAATTAATATTGAAAAGAAACAAGTTTCTTCAAAAGAAAACTTGATTAAAAATATATTAAAGTCTCAAGCAGAAGTAATTGCCATTTTAGGTGCTGGTGACATTGGAGAAATGGTTGAACCTATTAAAAAAAGTTTGGAAGTTGAAAATTAATTGGAATTTCATAAAGCCCCTTTTTCTACTTGTACTAGTAGGGTTTTTATACAGTTTTTCGCATAGAAAAAATGCTGATAAAAATGTGAAAAATATTTTAGTAGAATTTGATGCAGGAGAGAACCTTTTTATGAATTATGAAATGGTTAATAAATTGTTAATACAAAAAGGAAAGACAGTTAAAAACGAACGATTATCTGCCTTAGATTTACATTTGTTAGAAGCAAATTTGCTATTGCACCCCATGGTAGAAAATGCTGCTTTATTTTTAACGGTAGATGGTTTGTTAAAAACTAAGGTGAAACAACGCGAACCTATTGCAAGAGTTATATCAAATACGGATAGTTATTATATTGATAGACAGGCTAAAAAAATGCCTTTATCTTTAAATCATTCGGCTAGAGTAGTGCTTGTTTCGGGCGATATAAATGAAGAAGATAACGAGCAAATACACTATCTAGTTGAGAAAATATTGGCTAATGATTTTTTAAAAAAACAAATCATTGGTATACGAAAAATGAAGAATAATGAGTTTGTGTTAGACACAAGAGTTGGTGATCAAAAAATTAAATTAGGTAAAATTGAGAATTTGAATAAAAAGTTTATGAATCTTGAGTCGTTTTTTAAAAAAGCTGCAATTGATAAAACAGTGGACAATTATTCACTCATTAATTTAAAATACGACAATCAAGTTGTGTGTACAAAAAAGTAAATTATGGAACACAATGATATTTCAGTAGGACTAGACATAGGAACAACAAAAATTGTTGCTATGATTGGACGTAAGAATGAATTTGGGAAAATTGAATTACTAGGGACCGGAAAAGCGAAAAGTTTGGGTGTTCATAGGGGTGTTGTAAATAATATTACGCAAACAATACAATCTATACAATTGGCTGTTGATGAAGCAATTGCGGTTTCAGGAATTAAAATTGAAGATGCTGTTGTAGGTATTGCAGGTCAGCATATAAGAAGTTTACAGCATAGCGATTATATTACAAGACCGAATTCAGAAGAAGTTATAAGTGATGAAGACTTAGAGAAGCTTGAAAAGCAAGTATATAAGTTAGTAATGCTTCCTGGTGAAGAAATTATACACGTGCTGCCTCAAGAATTTAAAGTTGATGGTCAAGCCGAAATTACAGAGCCAGTTGGAATGTATGGAGGTAGATTAGAAGCTAATTTTCATGTAGTTGTTGGGCAAGTATCTTCAATTCGAAATATTGGAAGATGTATAAAAAGTGCAGGTTTAAATTTAGCTGGAATAACTTTAGAACCATTGGCTTCAGCAGAAGCAGTTTTAAGTACTGAAGAAAAAGAGGCTGGTGTAGCTTTGATTGATATTGGTGGAGGGACTACTGACCTTGCAATTTTTAAAAATGGAATCATTCGTCATACTGCTGTAATTCCGTTTGGAGGAAATGTGATAACTGAAGATATAAAGGAAGGTTGTTCAATTATTGAAAAACAAGCAGAATTATTGAAAACCAAATTTGGTTCAGCTTGGCCTGGCGAAAATAAGGATAATGAAATTGTTTCCATTCCTGGTTTAAGAGGTCGTGATCCTAAAGAAATTACCTTAAAAAATCTTTCAAAAATAATTCATGCAAGAGTTGTTGAAATTATTGAACAGGTATTTTTAGAAATAAAAAATTACGGACATGAAGAGCCTAAAAAGAAGTTAATAGCAGGAATTGTTTTAACAGGAGGAGGAGCAAATTTAAAACACCTAAAACAGTTAGTTGAGTACATAACTGGTATGGATACTAGAATTGGGTATCCAAATGAAAATTTAGCGGGAGATTCAGATGAGAATTTATCAAGCCCTCAGTATGCTACAGCAGTTGGGTTACTAATGAATGGATTGAATAAATTAGATAAAACCAAAGTTAAAATGAATCAGCAGGCTGAAGAAGTTAGCCAAGATAATGGTGAAAATGAAGTTGAAGAAGAAGTAGAAAAACTAAAGGAACCTAAAAAATCTATTTTTGATAAATGGGGAGAAAAGTTTAGAGATTTTTTAGACAACGCGGAGTAGTAAAATAAAATTGATTAAGAAACAGACCAACAAATATATATTATGAGCAGTTCAGATTTTAGTAATATTTCATTCGATTTACCAAAAAATCAGTCTAACGTTATTAAGGTAATTGGCGTAGGAGGTGGCGGTAGTAACGCCGTAAACCACATGTACGAGCAAGGAATTAATGGAGTAGATTTTGTTATTTGCAATACAGATGCCCAAGCCTTACAAAATAGCCCAGTCCCAAATAAAATTCAGTTAGGGGTTTCACTTACCGAAGGTTTAGGTGCTGGAGCTAATCCAGAAGTTGGTGAGCAAGCTGCTGAAGAGAATATTGAAGAAATTAGAGAAATGCTATCGTCTAATTCTAAAATGGTTTTTATCACTGTTGGTATGGGTGGTGGAACTGGAACAGGAGCTGCGCCTGTAATAGCAAAAGTTGCTCGTGAATTAGATTTATTAACGATTGGTATTGTAACCATTCCATTTTCTTTTGAAGGTAGAATGAGAAATGACCAAGCACAAAAAGGAATTGAAAAATTACGAGAGTATGTCGATTCGCTGGTTGTAATAAATAATAATAAATTAAGAGAAGTTTACGGAAATTTAGGTTTTAAAGCTGGTTTCTCAAAAGCCGATGAAGTATTGTCAACAGCTTCAAGAGGAATTGCTGAAGTTATTACACATCATTATACTCAAAATATTGATTTAAAGGATGCTAAAACGGTTTTATCTAATAGTGGAACTGCAATTATGGGGTCTGCAACTGCATCAGGTGTTAACCGTTCTGAAGAAGCAATTTCAAAAGCATTAGATTCTCCTTTATTAAATGATAATAAAATTACTGGAGCAAAAAATGTGTTGCTATTAATTGTTTCAGGAGTTGAAGAAATTACGATTGATGAAATAGGAGAAATAAATGATTACATACAAGCGGAGGCAAAATCGAATGTAAACATCATTATGGGTGTTGGTGAAGATCAAAGTTTGGAAGATGCGATTGCTGTTACCATTGTTGCAACGGGTTTTAATAAAGACCAACAACATTCAATTTCAAGTTTAGAACCTAAAAAAATAGTTCACACGTTAGATGATAAGGAGAATGTTTTTGAGTTAACTACAAAACAAGTTGCTTCAAAAAAATCGATAGAACCAGAACTAATTAAGGAAGAAGTTAAAAAAGAAGAAGAGAAAATAGTTTTTGATTTAGGGGAGGAGATAGAAGAAGAATTTACAATAATTCCATCATCAGAATTTATTAACAATATCGATGTTGTTTATGAGGAGGTTACGGCAGTTGATGTTGAAAATTTAGAAGATTTCAATATTAAATCTGTTTCTCCAATTGTAGAAGAAGTGAATAAAGTAGAAGAAATCGAAGCAGAAGAAGAGCAACAAATTGAGTTTACGTTTGATTTGCCATTAAATCACTCAACTAAAAAAGTAGAAGAAGTAGAGAAGGAGGAAATTAATATAAATGAAATTGAAGTAAACGATCACATAGTAATTGAAGGTACTAAAAAAGTGGAGGAAGATGTTTATTTTTCTTTAGAAGATTATACCGATTTAGAAGAGAGTTTGGTAAACGCTAAAAAGCCGAAGTTAGATGAAGAAGAAGTGGTTTGTGATGAATTAAATATTTCACTTCATAAAACTTCTGAGGTTGAGGTAAGTATTAATGACCATGAAGTTGTGGATCATAAAGAAGTTTCACCTTTAGACTTAACAATTTCAGAATTGCAAAAAAGAGCGGCTGAACGTAGAGAAAAAATGAAAAACTTCAATTATAAATTTATAAACAAAGTAAATTCAAATATTGAAGAAATTGAAAAAGAACCAGCTTATAAAAGAATGGGTGTGGAGTTAGATGAAACTTCTCATTCTTCAGAGGTTAGTCAGTCAAGAACTACTTTAGATACTGACGATAACGATGATATACAATTAAGATCGAACAATTCATTTTTACATGACAATGTAGATTAAAAATATTACCCAAAGACGAGAATTCTCAAAGATGAATTTTCTAAGTTTAGACTCGAAAATCTTTATTTTTATGAAGATTTTCGAGTTCTTTTTTTTTATCTTCGCATAACTAAAAATAATGATATTATGAGTTTACAAGGAGAGTTAATGAGTAAGATGAAAGATGCTATGAAAGCGAAGGATAGTGTGGCTTTGGAATCTTTAAGAGCTATTAAATCTGAAATATTATTAGCGAAAACAAAGAGTGGAGCTACAGAGGATTTAAGTGATGAAGAAGAGCTTAAAATCATTCAAAAATTAGTAAAACAACGAAAAGATAGTGCTACATTGTATAGTGAACAAGGACGTGAAGATTTAGCTGCGCCAGAATTGGCTCAAGTTGAAATTATATCACAGTTTTTACCAGAACAAATAAGCGAGGATGAATTGAAGAATATTATTTCAAAAATAATTTCGACCACAGGAGCAGTAGGAATGAAAGACATGGGGAAAGTTATGGGAATGGCTTCAAAAAAATTAGCAGGGAAGGCTGATGGCAAAACAATATCGAATGTTGTAAAACAATTATTAGCTTAACAAACTTAATAAATTAGGCCTCGTGGCGCAACTGAATAGCGCACTGGATTTCGGCTCCAGCGGTTGCAGGTTTGAATCCTGCCGGGGTCACGAATAAATCGAAAAGCAAGCAAAATTTTAAAGCTTGCTTTTTTTATTTTGTAGGTTTTGATTTTAAAAGTGGAGCTTTGTGAGTAGTTTTCAGCTAATCTCTCCTTGATCACGTATAGAATAATTTAAAAAAATCTAGACATCTTTATATACGATTTAGAGGTTTTATTACATGAACTTACCCAAATATTTTTGTAAAAGATATGCAACTAAAGTATCAAAAAAGAATCATTCTAAATTACTCTTTTAGAGTGATTTAGAGGTGTTTATCTTCTGATTAATCCCTAAATTAGCTGCAATTATTCGAACTTATAAAATCATTTAATTTATCTTCCTATGAAAAATTATTTTAAAGCACTATTTTTAGTACTATTCATTGTTTCTTGTGCACCTGAAGAAGTAGTTATTTTAAAAACGTTAACAACGAAGGTGCAGCCTGCAAATTCAGGAACAATTGCTAGAATTAGCCAAAATAATAGTGATGTTGTTCAACTAGTGGCAGTGCCAGTTGAAAGTTATGTTTTTAAAGGCTGGATGTATGGAAATCAAACAGCACCTTCAGATGTAACCAATCCAATTTTTGTAAAATTAGATGCCGATAAAAAAATTACAGCTGTCTTTATTAAAAAAGATTCAGATTCAGATGGCGTACCAGATGATATTGATTTGTGTCCTGATACTGAACTTGGAGATGATGTAGATGCCAACGGTTGCGCAGATTACCAAAGAGATACTGATAATGATGGAGTAAATGATAGAGATGATATGTGTCCTGATACAAATGCTGGACAAAATGTAGACGACGATGGTTGTGCAGATTACCAAAAAGATGAAGATAGTGACGGTGTTAATGATAGAGACGATTTATGCCCAGATACTCCTTCTAATTTACGCGATGTTGTAGATTACAATGGTTGTGCTGAGCCAGAAAGAGATAATGATGGTGATGGTGTAATTAATGGAGAAGATGATTGTCCAAACACTACATTGCCTGCTTGGTATGATACTGTTGATGCCAATGGTTGTGCGGAGCCAGAAAGAGATGATGACGGTGATGGTGTACGAAATGGATTAGATTCTTGTTTAAATACCTTACCTGAATGGAGAGGCCAAGTAAATTATTGGGGTTGTGCTCCAAATGAAACAGATAGCGATGGCGATGGTGTTTTTGACGATGTAGATGAATGCTCAAATACTCCTTATAATTTACATGCTTTTGTAGATGAAAATGGGTGCCCTGATAGTGATAATGATGGCGTCATTGACCAAAACGACAATTGCCCAAATACACCAAATGGAGAACCTGTGGATGTAAATGGTTGTGCTGATTCTCAAAAAACCTATGTGCCAGATAATGCCTTTGAACAATATATGATTAATCAAGGTTGGGATGATGTATTAGATGATTATGTTTTAACTTCTAATATTGAAAGTTTAATAGAATTGGATCCTCCAACAAGTATTGCTGATTTAACAGGTATAGAAGAATTTAGTTCTTTAGAAAGTTTAGAAATAGGTAATAATAGTAATATTCAGACATTAGATTTGTCGTCAAATAACAATTTAGATTATCTATGGATACACAATAGTGATAACCTATCAGAGATTGTTCTAGGTCAGCACAAATTAACAACATTATATATCCGTGACAATGATGCGCTTCAATCATTGAATTTTGGTGAGGCCAATACGTTAAATAATTTACGTGTCGATTTCGAAAGGAATGATGGTCCTTTACAAGTATTAGATTTTAGTTCATTAACGAATTTAGATGATTTTAGATTTACCGGTAACGACGATATTCAGGAAATAAATTTGAATGGACTTACTGAGCTAAAGAGATTAACTCTAGAAGATAATTTAAATCTTAGCATTTTGGATATAAGTGGATGTAATAATTTAAATTATCTCGACGTTAAAAATAATGCTTTAACGGCGTTATCTCTTAGTCAGCATAAATTAACAAGTGCTTATTTCTCTAATAATGATTTGCTTGAAACAATAGATTTTGGTACGAGTAATACTTCAGAAAAATTGGATTTAGATATTATAACCAACAATAAACTAAGTTCTATTAGTTTAATTTCAACCACTAATTTAGAGAAGTTATATGTTAGAAATAATATTGGTTTAACATCTGTAATTCTTGGCCCACATGAATTAACGAATGCATATATTGGGGAAAATGATAATCTTACCAATGTAAATATGGGGTTTAGTTTTACAGGAAAAAAACTAGCTTTAGAGTTATCAAAAAACTCTAAGATGAACGCATTAGATTTGAGCGGTTTAAGGAATTTAGATGCATTCGATTATGATAATAATAATAGTCTTGATGAAGTAGATCTAAGTAAGAATACTACACTAACTGCTATATATATTGCTAATAATGATAAAAAAAATACTATTAGTGGAAGTAATGGTCTAAAGACAATTACTCTTGGCCATCACGAACTAAAACGGGTAGAAGTTTATGATAATTTAGATCTTAATACATTAACTATGGGGTTTGGTCATTCAAATGAAATGTTAGAGGTAGATATAGATGGTAATGAAAAGCTTACCGCGTTAGATTTTACTTTCACTCCAAATCTTTATAACTTAAGAGTTGAGAACAACAATGCAATTACTGATATTACTTTAGGACAGCATAAATTAGGAGTTGCAAATTACATACGTAATAATAATATTCTTACAATGTTGGATATAGGTAATAGTAATACTACTTTTAGTTTATTTGCAACTAATAATAGCTTAACAAGTGTTGACGTGACGGGTGTAACAGGTTTAGAAACATTAAGTCTTGTTGATAACCACTTAACAAGTTTAGATGTTAGTAATTGTTCAAGTTTGCAGTTGTTGAATGTATTTAATAATGATTTAACGAGCTTAGATGTAAGCCAAAATACTCTTTTAACAACCTTGAATTGTGCAAGCCAAGGTGGTGCTTTAACTTGTATACAAGTGAGTCAAGCACAACTTGATAATCCTCCGGTAGATTGGACTTATCCTGCTGTTGCAAGCTTTAGTCTTAGTTGCCCATAATTAAAAAATAGGAAAATTTATAATAAAAAGGCTCTCAATTTTGAGAGCCTTTTTAATTTAAAAACACATACTATACTCGTATATTTATTATATATTTTTCTAAGGTGTCTAATTGCAAATTAATTATATGCTACTTTAGTTACATAAAAATACTTATATTTATAAAAAGTTAAATATCAACTAACTATGAGAAATTATTTTAAAGTATTATTTTTATGTTTATTAGTAGCTGCTTGTACTCCTGAAGAAACAATTATTTTAAAAACACTTACTACTAAGGCGCAACCTGCAAATTCAGGAACAGTAGCTAGAATTAGCCAAAATAACAGTGATGTTGTTCAGCTAGTAGCAATACCTGTAGAGAATTTTGTTTTTAAAGGTTGGATGTATGGGAAACAAACAGCACCATCAGATGTAGCCAATCCAATTTTTGTAAAATTAGACGCAGATAAAATGGTTACGGCCGTTTTTATTAAAAAAGATTCAGATTCAGATGGCGTACCAGATGATATAGATTTGTGTCCTGATACAGAACTTGGTGATGATGTAGATGCTAATGGTTGTGCAGATTACCAAAAAGATACCGATAATGACGGTGTAAATGATGATAGAGATGAATGTCCGGGAACAAATGCTGGAATTGAAGTAGATTATAATGGTTGTGCAGATTACCAAAAAGATTCTGACAGTGATGGCGTAATGGATCATATAGATTTATGCCCTGATACAGGAAATAATATTGCTGTAGATTATAATGGTTGTGCAGATTCTCAAAAAGATTCCGATGAAGATGGTGTAATGGATGATGTAGACCAATGTAACTATACCCCAGGAGATGAAACAGCTGACGAAAATGGCTGTTCTCCATCGCAAAAAGATGATGATTTTGATGGCGTTACGAATGACAAAGATCAATGCCCTGATACGCCTATAGCGGATATAGATAATGACAGTGTTATTGAATTTCCAGAACATATTGCTGACTCAAATGGTTGTTCTCCATCACAAAAAGATGCGGATGAAGATGGTGTGAATGATTATTTTGACCAATGTCCTAATACACCAAACGGAGAAAGTGTTGATGCAAATGGTTGTGCTATGTCTCAATTAACCTATGTTCCAGACAATAATTTTGAGCAGTATATAATAAACCAAGGGTGGGATGACACATTAGATGACTATGTAATTACCGATAATATTAAAAATAGAACTCATTTATACCTTAATAACTTTGGTATTACAGATTTAACAGGTTTAAAAGGTTTTGAATCAGTAATTTTTATAAATGCAAACGATAACAATCTTTCTAGTTTAGATGTAACTAAAAATGTCAATTTAACTGGATTACATGTTTTCGGAAATAGTTTAACAAGTATTGATTTGAGTCAAAATTTGAATTTAGAATTTATTCAATTAGGAGATAACAGCATTTCTAGTTTGGATGTGAGTACAAATACTAAATTAGTGACTTTATGGGCTGATAGTAATGATATAACTAATTTAAATTTTGGGTCAATTACTAGTTTAGAGGATATAAGTATTACAAACTCTATGCTTACTACTTTAGATGTAAGTCAATTTTCAAGTTTAAGAAAACTAAATTTATATAATTGGGCAAATAAATCTCTCACGAGTCTTACATTAGGTAATTTACCTAATCTAAATTATTTAGGTGTTCGGTATAATTCACTAAGTAGTTTAGATGTTAGTAGTTTTACAAATTTAACAACTTTACATGCTAGGAATAATTCATTATTAAAGTGTATTGGAGTAAGCGCATCACAGTTTTCAAATATTCCAAGTAATTGGCTAAAAGATTCATCTACAAGCTATAGTACTGATTGTTCAGCAAAAACATATGTGCCAGATAATAATTTTGAACAAGCTCTTATTGCTAAAGGTTTAGATGATGTGCTAGATGATTATGTATATACTTATAAAATTGAAAATGTAACTTCTTTAAACATAGATAATAAATCCATTTCAGATTTAACAGGTATTGAAGGTTTTAAGGCTTTAACTTGGCTGAATTGTGGAAATAATAGTTTTACAAGTTTAGATTTAAGCGGTAATACCAATTTGAGGACCTTGATAAGTTGGAATAATACCCAGTTAACAAGTTTGAATTTTGGGACGAATACAAACTTGACTTCTGTTGATCTTTATTATCATGGGCTTACTACTTTAAATGTGAGTGCAAACACGGGTTTAACTCGCTTAAATCTATATAATTATAATATTGAATCTTTAACAAGTTTAACTTTAGGCACATTGCCAAATTTACGTATGTTAGAAGTTGGATGGAATAATCTTTCTGAATTGATTGTTTCTGGTTGTACTAGTTTAGAAAGATTAGAGGCATACGGCAATAATTTGTCTAATTTAAACATAGAAGCCCTTACTTCTTTAACTAGATTGAATATTGATAATAATAATATTTCTACTTTAAATGTAAGTAACAATACGAATTTAGAATATTTAAATGTTTTAAGTAATTCATTAACAAGTTTAAATATAAACACTTTAACTAAGTTAAAATCTTTATCGATTTGGCATAATGATATAGCAAACTTGGATGTTAGTATGAATACAGTATTAGCTACTTTATATGCAGACCAAAACCCATTATTAACATGTATTCAGGTTAATGCAACACAGGATTCAAGCATTCCTGCAAATTGGTATATTAATAATGCGGTAACCAGTTATAGTTTATATGACTGCAATCCATAAAAGATTAAAATAAGATTCTAATAAAAAAGGCTCACAGTTTAAACTGTGAGCCTTTCCCTTATAAATATATATTAAATACTATGATTTCTTTTCAATTACTTTTTTTACAGTAATTTTATCTTCAACAATCTTTACGTCAGTTCCTTCAAGTTGCTCTAATTGTGCTTTAACTTCTTCTTCTGTTCCAGAAAACACTTGTTCATCAGTAGTTACTTTATCACCTTCAGTAGTTGAAGTATTAACAATTGCTTTGAATGTTCCATCATCATTTTTAATCATTTCAACTTTTACTTCCTTTGAAATTTCATTAAAAGCAACCGTTTCAACTTTCACATCTTCTTTTATATACGTAGCAACATCAGCATCCGTAATCGCGATACTTGGCGCAATAACCAAAGCTACAACCGACATTAATTTTAATAAAATATTTAATGATGGTCCTGAAGTGTCTTTAAATGGATCTCCAACAGTATCTCCAACAACTGCTGCTTTGTGTGCATCAGTTCCTTTTTTACCTTGTTCTTCAATTGTTTTTTTAGCATTATCCCAAGCACCTCCAGCATTTGACTGGAAAATTGCCATTAAAACACCACATGTTGTAACACCAGCTAGTAAACCACCAAGCATTTGAGCTCCACCAACAAATCCAACTACAACAGGAACAATTAAAGCCAATAAACCTGGCAATACCATTTCTCTAATCGAAGCTTCTGTTGAAATTTCAACACACTTTTCATATTCAACATATCCATCAGCTTCGTCAAAAATTGCTAATTCTTCTTCAGAAAAATTAGATTTATCAGAATCGTGTTTTCTCATCACTTCTAAGGCAGCTTTTAACTGAGGAATATCTTTAAATTGGCGACGAACTTCTTCAATCATAGCCATTGCTGCACGTCCTACTGCTTTCATTGACAACGCAGAGAAAACAAAAGGCAACATTCCACCCACTAATAAACCAGCCATAATTGCAGGCTTAGAAACATCAATAGAAGTAATATTTGCCGTTTTCATAAAAGCTGCAAATAAAGCCAATGCAGTTAAAGCGGCAGAAGCAATTGCAAATCCTTTTCCAATAGCTGCGGTTGTATTTCCAACGGCATCTAGTTCATCGGTACGCTGACGTACTTCTTTTGGTAATTCAGCCATTTCAGCAATACCACCAGCATTGTCAGAAATTGGTCCATAAGCATCTACGGCTAATTGAATTCCAGTATTTGCTAACATTCCAACTGCTGCAATTGCGATTCCATATAAACCAGCAAAATAATGAGATACCATTATAGCTGCTGCAATAAAAATAATTGGGAACATTGTTGACATCATACCTACACCCAAACCAGCAATAATATTAGTTGCAGAACCAGTCTCAGATTGTTTTACAATTGAATTTACAGGAATAGTTCCTGTTCCAGTATAAAACTCAGTTACTTTTCCAACAGCAAAACCAGCTATTAAACCTGCTAAAACTGCCCAAAAAACACCCATTGCGGTATAACTAACATCATCAGAAATCCAACTTTCTGGTAATAAACCAAATTGTGTTATAATAAAATAAGAAGCAATAACCATTAAAAGCCCTGAGCCAAATTCACCCAAGTTTAATGCTTTATGTGGGTCTCCTCCTTCTTTTACTCTTACAAAAAATGTTCCTATAATTGACATTATAATTCCAACTGCAGCTAAAACTAGTGGTAAATAAACGGCTCCTAATCCTCCAAAATCTGGAGTAATAATTAAAGCACCTAATACCATTGTACCAATAATTGAACCTACATATGATTCAAATAAATCTGCACCCATACCAGCTACATCACCAACATTATCACCAACATTATCTGCAATAGTTGCAGGGTTTAAAGGGTGGTCTTCAGGAATACCAGCTTCTACTTTTCCAACTAAATCTGCTCCAACATCGGCTGCTTTTGTATAAATTCCTCCACCAACACGTGCAAAAAGTGCAATTGAAGATGCTCCTAATGAAAATCCAGAAAGTACATTTAATACCATTGGAATATTTTCAGCACCAGGCCACATTGCTTGGTACACCATAAATAAAGTGCTTAATCCAAGAACTCCTAGACCAACAACACCTAAGCCCATTACAGCACCACCAGCAAAAGCAACTTCTAATGCTTTTCCTAAAGAAGTTCTTGCTGCTTGTGTAGTTCTAACGTTCGCTTTCGTTGCTGCTTTCATACCAATGAAGCCTGCTAAAGCAGAACAAATTGCTCCAACAATAAATGATACAGCTACCATTCCATTAGAGCCAACTTCATACGTTCCTTTTAAGTATAATAAAATTGCTACAGCTATTACAAAAATGAACAATATTTTGTATTCTGCTTTAAGAAATGACATTGCGCCATCGGCAATGTGTTTGGCAATTTTAGACATTTTTACATTTCCTCCATCTTGTTTTGATACCCAAGCATTTTTTATAACAACAAATACAAGTGCTAAAACCCCAAATAGAGGTAAAAAATTTACAATAAATTCCATTCTTTAGTTAATAAGTTAAATTAATTAATTTTTCTAGGTGCGGCAAAAGTAGTAAAATATGGAGGATAAAAAAAACCACCTTTAATTTTTAAAGATGGCTCAATTATTATATTGAATAATTACGAACTAAATAGTAAACGTTCTTTTCTTCTTATGTTCACTATTTTCATATCTTTCTATACATTCATGGTAAATATTAATAGCTTGTTCAGCATTTCCCCATCCACCAACATCAACTTTCTTTTCTTCTAAATCTTTATAAACCTGAAAGAAGTGTTCTATTTCCTTAACTTGATGTGGATTCATATCTGAAATATCATTCAGCTGATTCCAAATTGGATCAGAAATAGGCACACAAATAATTTTTTCATCAGGACCTTTTTCATCTGTCATATGGAAAACTCCAATTGGTTTTACTTCCATAACACACATAGGAAAAGTTGGCTCACTTCCTAATACTAAAATATCTAACGGATCTTTATCTAACGCTAAAGACTCAGGAATAAATCCATAATCTCCTGGATACATCATTGATGAAAACAACATTCTATCAAATCTAATTTTGTGTAACACAAAATCGTATTCATATTTATTTCTACTTCCTTTAGGAATTTCAATTAACACATCAAACGTTAATTTTTTCTTTGTTTTAGCACTCATTTTAAAATTTTTTACAAAAGTATAAAATTATATATTCTTACACCATTAAATTAGAAGTGAAAACCGAAAGCTCCTTTAATAGCAAAATTATTTGCTCCAGGTACATCTTTATAATTTCCTCTCCAACTAAAATCTATTCTTAACACTTTAAATATATTTCCGATACCAACACTATATTCGTAATACCCTTTGGTTGGAGCTACATAATTTATGTTAGAAGCATTTAAAGCAATATTCTTATCTGAAATTTCTCCCCAAACACCTTTTATTCCAACAATTTCTCGAAGGTTTAATTTTCTTAACAATGGTAATCTTGATAAAAATCGACCATTAAAACTATGTTCTATATGTAATGAAGCGTAAGTATCTGTCACAAACTCATAATAATCTAATAATGAATAGGTGTTTTCAATGGTGAAATAGGATTGATTTCCGGGCACAACATTTAATAACCCTAACGGAACTTCACCAAATGTTTTCCCAGCTTCAAATGTTGTAAACATCCTTCCCAAACCACCAATTAAAATAGGCTGTCTATAATAAAATTGAATTTTATGATAATCAAAATCACTATCCATTACTCCTCTCATTCCACGAGCATAGTTTAAAAACCAAGTAGAATAAGTATCCGTTACTTCATTTCGTTCAACACCATAACCTATGGTTTTTCTGTCTGGTGTATATTTTATTGAAAAATCAATTTCAGATTGGGTTATGGTAGATTTTGAAATACCATTATTCTTGTCAATCCAATAATCTAAATTAAATGTTTCGGGTGAAGCTGATTCCAATGTGCGGTGTGAAGCACCAATTCTAAAATTTAAATTTTCTTTTGGTTCAATTTCCATAAAGAAATTGGACAAATTAATATTCGTTAATTTACTGTTATCGCCACTAGCAAAGAACGAAGATGAGGCAAAACTTCTGCCTAAAATATCATTTGTAGTGGTTAAACTAACTCCTATTTGCTCAACATCTTTTCGGTTTCCACCACCAATTATAAATCTACTTTTTGGGTTCAGCATCCATTTCCCTGAAATTCCATATTTAAATTTTTCATCTTTAAAACCGTAAGCCGTATATCCTTGTAATCTCCAAGGTTCATTTCCACCTAAATAGGTTCTTCCTCCAACTCTAAGTCGTAAACCTTCAACATCATTGGTTCCAAAAGTTGAAAAAATAGGGCCAAAATCAAAATTATTCATCTCTATATATCCTGAACCTAAAATTGAAACAAGGTTATAAATTTGCTTAAACTTTGGTACTTGAGTTAAAGTATCTAGCATTTTATAAATACCAAGTTCATTTTTGTTTAGCTTTTCTTGCCTACTTTCGCTCCAGAAATTATCTGTTTTTGAGTAAATTTTATCGTCGTAAATATTTATTTTTTCACCATAAAAACTAGAAGGTTTCTCTTTATCAAATTCGTAGTTTTTATACATGGTGGTTCGCTTGCCATAAACACCTTTAGATTCGTGTTTTTTACTAATGCTAAAATCTGATAACATATAATCTCTTTTTAAAAGAAAAATGGAATCGCTTAAAACATCAAATTCTTGCTCAATATAAATATCTTTAACCCAGTTTATATTTGCACTTCTGGTGGCTTGCATATTAATTTCTTTCACGGCAAACGTAGAATCGTTTACCCAAAAATCTCCTTTAAAAGTCAGTTCACTTTTTCTTCTAGGGTAATACAAAATATTGTAGCACCATTTATCATCGATAAATGCACTATCTAATAAAATATAGTTATAACTAGATATACCTGAAATTTTTGATAGCGGACTCACAAAACTTTTGTCAAATATTTTTATGTAATTATCGTAAATATTATAATCTACATACAAATCTTTTATAAATGCAATTATGTTTTGATTTGAATCAAATCCGGAGTTTTTATTAGCAATTAAATCTTCTCGTAATTTTGAGCTGCCTTTATTTTTGCCGTATGATTTGTAAATAGATTCGTTGATAAAAATTGGCAAAAAGGCTTTACCAGTAATACTTGAAGTATCAACGCTTTTAAATACGAATTCCATTCCTTTAAACAGCTTTTTTTGTTTAAAAGCACTATCTATATTGTTCATATCAAATTCAAGCTTTTCATACTTTTCATATTGATATTGATCGACTAAATAGATTCCGTTTTGCCGTTTTTTAGCCCAAATTTTCTTTAAAATCTCAATTGCCGGATTTCCTTTTTTCTTAACCTTTCCACTAAAAATAACCACTTCATCGAGCTGGGAAGCTGATTCGGTTAGTACAATTCTTAAATTTAAATCCCTATTTTTTACAGTTATGGTTTTTGTTTCAAATCCTAAAAAAGAAACTTCAATGGTGTCATAGGTTTTATCCGATTCTAAATAAAATTTCCCATTTTCATCTGATACAACTCCAATCGTGCTTCCAACAAAAACAATATTTGCAAATGGAACAGTCTGGTTTTGATTATCTACAACTACCCCGCCAATTTTTACTTGTGCCATTGTTTTTGTAAAAACAAAAAGCAATACGAGTATTAAAATTCTAAGTTTTCCTTTCATAATAAATAAATCCTTTCAGGAAAAACCTGAAAGGAAGTATTAACGCAATATTCGTGCCTTTTATTTTATGTACATTACATCTTTAACAGCCTTAATTACATCGTTGTAATTTGGCAACCATTCTTCCAATAAAACTGGAGAATATGGTGCAGGCGTATCTGCTGTTGTAATTCTTCTAATTGGTGCATCTAAATAATCAAATACATTTTCCTGAACTTGAAATGTAATTTCAGAAGATACACTAGCAAATGGCCAAGCTTCTTCTAAAATAACCAATCTATTTGTTTTTTTAATTGAAGTAAAAATAGCTTCAAAATCCATTGGACGAACCGTTCTCATATCCAAAATTTCTACTGAAATTCCTTCTTTTTCTAGTTCATCAGCCGCTTTGTATGCTTCTTTTATAATTTTACCAAAAGAAACAATGGTAACATCGGTTCCTTCTCTTTTTATATCTGCAACACCAATTGGAATAATATATTCTCCTTCTGGCACTTCCATTTTATCGCCATACATTTGTTCCGATTCCATAAAAATTACGGGATCATCATCTCTAATAGCTGCTTTCAACAATCCCTTTGCGTCATACGGATTTGAAGGAACAATTACTTTTAATCCTGGTGTATTTGCAAACCAGTTTTCAAAAGCTTGCGAATGTGTTGCGCCAAGTTGTCCTGCTGAACCAGTTGGACCTCTAAAAACAATTGGACAATTTAATTGTCCACCTGACATTTGTCTTATTTTTGCAGCATTGTTTATAATTTGATCAATACCTACCAAAGCAAAGTTAAAAGTCATGAATTCAACAATGGGTCTATTTCCATTCATTGCCGAACCAACAGCAATACCAGAAAAACCTAATTCAGCAATTGGAGAATCTATCACTCTTTTTGCTCCGAACTCATCAAGCATTCCTTTCGATGCTTTATAAGCTCCATTATATTCTGCAACTTCCTCTCCTATTAAATAAATTGATTCATCACGTCGCATTTCTTCACTCATCGCTTCGCAAATAGCTTCCCTAAATTGTATTGTTTTCATTAATTCTATTTTTAAGAATTGCAAAAATACGGAATTCATTAAGTTCTATCAAAAAAATTAATGTTTATAAATTTATACTATGCGCGCATAGTATTTTTAAAAAAAAGTAGTACATTCGTTAAAATATCAATTAAAATACCTTTAATTTTAAATTTCATACTCAAATAAATAATAAAATGAAAATATTAGTTTGTATAAGTCATGTTCCTGATACTACTTCAAAAATTAATTTCTCAGAAAATGACACAAAGTTTGATACTACTGGCGTTCAATTTGTCATAAATCCGTATGATGAATTTGCATTAACAAGAGCCATGTGGTTTAAAGAAAAACAAGGAGCAACTGTTACCGTTGTAAATGTTGGTACTCCTACTTCCGAGCCAACTTTAAGAAAAGCATTGGCCATTGGAGCGGACAATGCAATAAGAGTAAACTCTGAACCAAAAGACGGTTTTTTAGTTGCTAAAGCCTTAGCGGATGTTGTAAAAAATGGAAACTTTGACTTGGTCCTAGCTGGAAAGGAGTCGATTGATTATAATGGTGGTATGGTTCCAGGAATGCTTGCTTCAATACTAGATTTTAATTTTGTAAACGCATGTATAGGTTTAGAGATAGAAGGAGAGAAAGCGACGATTTCAAGAGAAATTGATGGTGGAAAAGAAATTTTATCGTGCAATCTTCCTCTAGTAATTGCTGGTCAGAAAGGTTTGGTTGAAGAAAAGGATTTGAGAATCCCTAATATGAGAGGAATTATGATGGCTAGAAAAAAACCTTTAGAAGTAGTAGAGCCTACTATAAACGAAGGACTAACGGAGATAACTTCTTATGAAAAACCTCAAGTAAAATCGGCTTGTAAAATAGTAGCTGCTGATAATGTAGATGAGTTGATAAACTTATTACATACAGAAGCAAAAGTAATTTAAACTCTTTGCCCATAACCCCCGAAGGGGGAATAAAAAAAACAATTCAACGAATAAACAAAATAAAAAAATATGTCAGTTTTAGTTTTTGCCGATTCTTCGGAAGGAAAATATAAAAAATCAGCTTTTGAAGTAACTTCGTACGGAAAAAAAGTTGCTGAACAACTAGGAACGAACCTTGTTGCAATGTCAATAAATGCAAATGATACAAGCGAGTTATATAAATATGGTGCTGAAAAAGTTATTTCAGTTTCAAACGATCCTTTAAAAACATTCAATGCGAAAATTGTTGCAAATGTTATTCAACAAGTAGCTCAAAAAGAAAATGCTACTATTGTAATTTTTGAATCCAATACAAATGGTTTATATGTTGCGCCAATGACAGCAATAAATTTAAATGCAGGATTTGCTAGTAATGTGGTAGCAACACCTACAAATGTGAGTCCGTTTACGGTAAAAAGAAAAGCTTTTTCAAATAAAGCATTCAGCAATACCATTATTAAATCAGATTGTAAAGTATTAGCGTTATCAAAAAATTCTTTTGGTATTGTTGAAAATGAAGTTGCTGGTACTACCGAAGCTTTTACTCCCGAATTAGTAGAAAGTAATTTAGTTTCAGAAAAAGTTGAACAGACTTATGGAAAAGTAACCATTGCCGATGCAGATATTGTAGTTTCTGGAGGAAGAGGTTTAAAAGGACCTGAAAACTGGGGAATGTTAGAAGAATTAGCTGAAGTATTAGGTGCTGCAACCGCTTGCTCAAAACCAGTTTCAGATTTAGGGTGGAGGCCTCATAGCGAGCACGTTGGACAAACAGGAAAGCCTGTGGCTTCAAACTTGTACATTGCTATTGGTATTTCAGGTGCAATTCAACATTTGGCAGGAATTAATTCTTCAAAAGTAAAAGTGGTAATAAATACCGATGCTGAAGCTCCGTTTTTCAAAGCTGCAGATTACGGAATTGTAGGCGACGCTTTTGACGTTGTTCCTAAGTTAGTTGAAAAGTTAAAAGAATTTAAAGCAAATAACGCATAATTTTATTAAATTGTGCCTCTTAATAAGGCTGTCTAATTTTTGGGTCACATAGTCCTTTGATTAGACAGCTTTTTTTGTTAATTTTAATTTTATGAGTCTAGTTCGGTTAAATATAAAAGGGATTTCATATAGTCAAACTCAAAGTGGTGCTTATGCGTTGGTTTTAAGTGAGGAGAATGGAAAAAGAACCTTGCCAATTGTAATTGGTGCTTTTGAAGCTCAATCTATTGCCATTGCTTTAGAAAAAGAAATTAAACCACCACGACCTTTAACTCATGACTTATTTAAAAGTTTTGCCGATAGGTTTAGTATTACCGTAAAACAAGTTATTATTCATAAATTGGTAGATGGCATTTTTTATTCTAGCTTAATTTGTGAACGTGACAATATTGAAGAAATTATTGACACTAGAACTTCTGACGCTATTGCTTTAGCTACTCGCTTTAACGCTCCTATTTTTACTTATGAAAACATTTTAGATAAGGCCGGGATTTACTTAAAATTAAAAGATGAGCTAATTGCAGAAACTGATGAATTAGAAATTGAAAAATTATTGGATACTCCTGAGCCATCGGAAAAATCTGCATTTAAAAAAGGCTCACTTAAACAACTAAATGAAAAATTAGAAAAAGCAGTTCAAAATGAAGACTACGAATTGGCTGCAAAAATTCGTGATGAAATTAACAAACGAACTTCATAATACTTTTAAAAACACTTTTAAAATATGATAAAAAAAATAAGTTTATTAGGAATTCTATTTTTAAGTATTTCTAATATTAACGCACAAGAAGTTGTTCAAGATGTTCTAATTGAGAGTCAAGGCTTTTCGCTTTCTTCATTATGGCGAGGTGTTTTGGGAATGATTTCTCTTTTAGTTATAGGTTATTTATTTAGTAGCAATAGAAAAGCCATTAATTGGAAAACTGTTGGTGCCGGATTATCTGCTCAATTATTAATTGCTTTTGGGGTTCTGAAAGTTCCTTTTATTCAAAGTATTTTTGAATTTGTTGGAGGAATTTTCACCAATATTTTAGATTATACTGCAGCTGGTAGTGAGTTTTTATTTGGTGGTTTAATGAATGTTGAATCTTACGGATTCATTTTTGTATTTCAAATTTTACCAACCATCATTTTCTTTTCTGCTTTAACATCTCTTTTGTTCTATCTAGGTGTAATTCAGATAATTGTAAAAGGGCTGGCTTGGTTATTGACAAAATTACTACATATTTCTGGAGCTGAAAGTTTATCAGTTGCTGGTAACATATTTTTAGGTCAGACCGAAGCGCCTTTAATGATTAAGGCATATTTAGAACGCATGAATCGTTCTGAAATTTTATTAGTAATGATTGGTGGAATGGCAACTGTAGCAGGTGGTGTTTTAGCTGCATATATTGGATTTTTGGGAGGGAACGATCCCGTTTTACGATTACAATTTGCAAAACACTTATTAGCAGCATCGGTTATGGCGGCTCCTGGGGCAATTGTAATTTCAAAAATGTTGTATCCGCAAACCGAAAAAATTAATACTGATGTTCGAGTTTCACAAGAAAAAATTGGATCTAATATTTTAGATGCTATTGCAAATGGTACAACTGAAGGCCTAAAATTAGCTGCAAACGTTGCAGCAATGTTATTAGTTTTTGTGGCAATTATTGCCATGTTAAACGGTATTTTAGGTTGGGTAGGTGATATTACTAATTTAAATGACTGGATGGCTGCAAATACGCCTTACCAAAAATTTACGTTGGAAGCAATATTAGGGACTATTTTCGCTCCTTTAATGTGGTTAATTGGTGTTGCAAAAGAAGATATTATGCTTATGGGACAATTATTAGGCGTGAAATTAGCCGCAAGTGAATTTGTAGGTTACATTCAATTAGCTGAACTTAAAGACATGGCAAGCGCTACACATTTCACTTATAACAAATCTGTAATTATGGCTACTTATATGTTATGTGGTTTTGCAAATTTTGCTTCAATTGGTATTCAAATTGGAGGAATTGGATCCTTAGCACCAGGCCAAAGAAAAACACTTTCTGAATTTGGTATGAAGGCTTTAATTGGAGGCTCCATTGCATCCTTACTTTCAGCAACAATTGCAGGAATGATTATTGGATAAAGTCCCCTACCCCTCAAAGAGGGGAGTTCTAATTTCAAAAACTATTGAATAGTTAAACTTTTAAACAGAATAAATGAAACAATATTTAGATTTAATACAACACGTTAGAGACAATGGTATTGAAAAAAATGACCGCACAGGAACCGGAACAAAAAGCGTTTTTGGTTATCAAATGCGATTCGATTTAAACGAAGGTTTTCCAATGTTGACAACTAAAAAATTACATCTAAAGTCTATTATTCATGAATTGCTTTGGTTTTTAAAAGGCGACACCAATATTAGTTATTTACAAGAAAATAATGTAAAAATTTGGGACGCTTGGGCTGATGAAAATGGTGATTTAGGTCCAGTTTATGGACATCAATGGAGAAATTGGGATAGCGAAGGAATTGATCAAATTACTGAAGTTATTGAAACGATTAAAACAAATCCTGATAGTAGAAGAATGATTGTTTCTGCTTGGAATCCTAGTGTATTGCCAGACACATCTGTTTCGTTTTCTGAAAACGTAAAAAATGGAAAAGCAGCTTTACCACCTTGTCACGCATTTTTTCAATTTTATGTAACCGATGGGAAATTATCTTGCCAATTGTATCAAAGAAGTGCAGATATTTTTTTAGGGGTTCCTTTTAATATTGCATCATATGCTTTATTAACAATGATGATGGCTCAAGTTTGTAATTTAGAAGCTGGTGATTTTGTACTTACTTTTGGTGATGCACATATCTACAGTAATCACCTTGAACAAATTAATTTACAATTGTCTCGAGAAGTTAGAAGCTTACCGCAAATGAAAATAAATCCAAAAGTAAAATCAATTTATGATTTTACTTTTGATGATTTTGAATTAATTAACTACAATCCTCATCCACATATAAAAGGAAAAGTTTCTGTTTAAATATTAATAAATATTTAATACTTTTTTTAAAAATCAATGCTTAATTTTAAGCATTAAATAAAAAACAATGGACACAGCACAATTAAAACATAAAATTATAGAAAGAATTTTGGATATTGAGGATGAAAACGTTCTTAAATCTATTAATACAATTTTAGAATCTTCAAACAAAAGCATTGTTGATATTGCTTCAATTATTTTTGAAAAAATTCAAAGTGAAGACGTAAGTGAGGTCGATAACTATTCTGAATATATTAAAGAGTGGGTGAAAAACATGTAAAAATTTGAAAACATGAATAATGACCAACACGAAATTTATGAGAATGCAAGAAAACGCGTAAAAGAAAAAAAGCGATTATACTTTCACTTTATTCTCTTTTTAGTTGGTTCTATTTTCTTAATTATACTTGAAAAAGTATTCAAAGTTGGCGAAAATTTTTACGAAAACTGGTTTGTATGGGCAATACTATTGTGGTTTTTCTTTTGGGTACTACATTTTGTAAACGTATTCTTCACTTCTAAATTTATGGGGAAAGAATGGGAACGAAAGCAAACTGAAAAATTAGTTTTAAAACAAGAATTAAAAATTGCGAAGCTCGAAAAAGACTTAGCTTATGAAGAAAAACTAAAAGCTGAAAGTAAACAATATTCTCAAGAATTAAAGGAGAAAAGTAAACCTGAACCTCAAAGAAAAAAAATGATTACAATTATTGCGGCAATTGCTGAAAATAATGCTTTAGGAAAAAATAATGAACTCATTTGGCATATTCCTGCCGATTTAAAAAGGTTTAAAAAAGTAACGTCGGGTCATGATGTTATTATGGGTAGAAACACGTTTGAATCTTTAGGCAAACCTTTACCAAACCGAACAAATATTGTTATTACTAGAAATAAAAACTATGTAGCTGAAGGTTGTATTGTTGTACACTCATTAAATGAAGCTATTTATGAAGCATCAGAAGATGTAAATCCATTTATTTTAGGTGGAGCACAAATTTATGCTGAAGCTATTAAAATTGCTGATAAATTAGATGTTACGTTAGTACATCAGTCTTTTGAAGCTGATGCTTTTTTTCCTGAAATTGATAAAAATATATGGGAAGAAGTGAGTAGAGAAGATTTTGAAGCTGATGAAAAAAACAAATACAATTATAGTTTTGTTACTTACATAAAAAGAACATAAACCATTTGAAGAGTGGTAAATCCATCATCTTAATGGTGATAAACAAAATGATAGTGTTGCTTAGACACGCTAAATCTTAGATTTTTAACATATTTTACTAATTAAAATACAAACTTTATTTAATGGGGGAGGTTTCTTAATCCCTCATTCTTAAATAAGAAACGGATGCTTAAACAAGTCTATTCGTGGTAAGAACACTCGGGTTTATGAAAATATAACTTTCATATCTAACTCATTTAAAAACATAAAAAAGATTAGAATTTTGCACTGCCTTAAAAAAGTTAGAAGCTATTTTACAAGCCTTTTTTATTTGAGAAAATAATTTCATCATTCACAATAAATAAGTATCTTTAATCTTTATTTAAGACTAAATGGTACGATTTAATTTGGAACATTTCCTAAATATAAATCAATTTCAAAAAAGCCTCCAATCTTGCGTGCATGTTTTGAAATTTCACCACTTCCTGCGTTTAAATTCAATCACTAATCTTTATTTATATTTCACATGAAAAAATTAATTATATTTTTCGGAGTACTACTGTTTCCTATAAGTTTAATGGCAAGTGAAGCAGACTTGGTAATTCCAGATGCAATTAAAAGCCAGAATATTTTGTATTGGGGCTTTTTAATAACTATGGCAGGTTTGCTTTTTGGTTTTTATCAATATGTTCAAGTAAAAAAAATACGATCGCACAAATCAATGTTAGATGTGGCTCAAGTTATTTTTGAAACTTCTAAAACTTATCTTATTCAGCAAGGAAAATTTATTCTAATTCTTTTTGCATTTATAGGCACTGCAGTTGCTTTTTACTTTGGGTTTTTATCAAAAGATCCAGAAACTGGCGAAAATTTATTTGGAATAGCCGGAGTTTTAATGATTCTTGGTTGGACTGTTCTTGGAATTTTAGGTTCTTATGCAGTAGCTTGGTTCGGAATTAGGATAAATACGTTGGCAAATTCAAGAATGGCCTTTGCCTCATTAGAAAGAAAACCAATTAAACTTTTAAACATTCCGTTAAATGCTGGAATGAGTATTGGTGTTGTTCTAATATCTCTAGAATTATTAATGATGCTTATAATATTACTATTTGTGCCAGGTGAATATGCTGGAGCTAGTTTTATTGGTTTTGCAATTGGGGAATCTTTAGGAGCTTCTGCACTGCGTATTGCTGGTGGAATTTTTACAAAAATTGCTGATATTGGTTCAGATTTAATGAAAGTTATTTTTAAAATTGGAGAGGATGATCCTCGTAATCCAGGAACAATAGCAGATTGTGTTGGTGACAATGCTGGAGATTCAGTAGGCCCAACAGCCGATGGTTTTGAAACCTATGGTGTAACAGGGGTTGCGTTAATCTCATTTATATTATTGGCAATTATTGATACAGCTTTACAAACACAATTGTTAGTTTGGATATTTGTAATGCGAATATTAATGATTATTACATCAATAGTTTCTTTTTGGATTAATGGAGCCATTACAAAAATAAAACATAGCGATGTAGATGAATTAGATTTTGAAAAACCTTTAACGTCACTAGTTTGGATTACTTCTATCTTATCTATGATCG
>Ga0209345_10000282_pt1 | contig 66841 bp, 59 predicted proteins | sample Cruoilmetagenom7_FD_187294 | JGI IMG/M metagenome (GOLD analysis project Ga0209345, IMG submission 187294) | Oil polluted marine microbial communities from Coal Oil Point, Santa Barbara, California, USA - Sample 7 (SPAdes) (version 2) | ecosystem: Environmental > Aquatic > Marine > Oil seeps ... | reverse complement strand
TAGTTTTTCTTACAGTTATGTTTCCGTTGTTTGTTGCAGTTGCAGAAGCACTTCGTTGTACTACAGATCCTTCATGTTGAACATCTAAAGTACCATCTACAAGGATATTTCCTTGAATATCTAAATATTCTCCAGCACCAACTGTTACAGTAGCACCGCTTTCAATTTCACATGAACAAGCAGTTACACTACCTCCATCAGTGGCTGTATTATAACTCGTTTGGAATAATGCTTTTGATCCAGGACCAGGAGCAACATCCCAACCACCATTATAAGTTGAAGTTGTTCCTTGTATTGTTACCGTAGCATCACAAGTAGTGATTCCACCATTACCATCATCTGCTGTAACCGTTACAATTACATCTCCAATGTCTTCACATGTAAATGCTGATTGACTTAAACTCGCACTTACAGAGAAACCACAACTTTCAGGTAATTCTCCTGCGAAAGGAGTAAACGACACGAAATCATTTGTTGCAGTCCAATTAGCATCGTTTCTTCCTGAAGGAGTAAATGCAATTGTACCATCTCCGTTTTCGATTCCTTGCGTTAAAGTTCCGCCATCGGAAGAAATATTTGCTGAATGAATTTCGATGAGTCCAGAACCTTCATATAAATGAATCTGACTAGTTATTGTTGTACCTCCACCAGAGCCATAATGGGGGATATTAAGATATTCTACAACGAACACTCTATTAGGAGCAGTACCTGTTAGCTTATAATGAATTGTTCCTCCATCTCCTGGGTTTAAATCATCCCAAGTAGCTGCGACCACATTTTGTGGATCATTAGCATCGGGTAAAGCATCATTTGTATTTTCAGTTAAACCTGAACCTGAAAAAGTTAAGTATCCGTTAGAAGATATGTTTACTGTTGCAAATGCATTTTCAAAGAAATTAAAATCAAATCCTATAGTAGCAGAAGCAGAATCATCATCTCCCAATGAAACACTTGTGCTTCCTGACATTGTAATTGGAGCATAGGCACCTGTTTGATCAATTGAATAACCACTCGGTAATAAATTAGCAATCACATCACTTTCAGTAATGGTTGCATTTCCGCCTCCATCTAAAACAACGGTTACGTCTTGACACACTAGAACTGGCAATCCATTAGTTACAACAATTGTATCATCTAAATTCACAACAGAACCACTACATCCATCTACAACTGAATAAGTCACAATTGTATTTCCAGGACCTCCTACTGTTGGATCGAAATCGAAGGTTCCATCTCCATTATCGGTAACACCTGTTCCACTGTAGGTTCCTCCAGCTGGTGATCCTCCATATAAACCTGTTTGTGTCCCTTGAGATTCACAAATTTCATTTAAAGTAGTATTAAAAGTAGCTGCACAAGGTAGAGAAGATCTAAATACACCCCTTCCATAAGTTCCAGCATAAAGCATATTGTTAGCTGTGTTTATTTCCATTTCATAAACCTTAACATTTGGTAAATTATTAGCAAATATTTGCCATTGAGGATCATTATCTCCAATATAATATATACCATAATTCATCCCTACAAAAAGGCGATTTTCTGCTACATCTTCCCAAGCTAAAGAAAATACAGAGAAGTTAGGAAGATTCAATCTTTTAGGCACCCAAGTAGCACCTCCATCTTCAGAAATATATACTTTATCACTACTATTTGTAGCAATTGCTACTTTATCAGGGTCTGTTGGATGAATAGCTATGTCATTAATAAAGCTTCCACTGAAACCTGAAAGTGTTGACCAATTTGTAGCTCCTCCATCTGAAGTTTTATATAAACTTCCATCCACAGATCCATACATTACTTGGTTGTTACTTGGAGCAATTTTTAAATAATCCATGTTTGACCCAAAACCCTGAGAGATGGGAGACCATGATATTCCTCCATTAGTTGATTTGTATACTTGATCGTAACCTGAATAAATAACATTTTGCGTAATTGGATCTTGTTCAAAAGGAGTTACCCAATTTCCAGATTTTCCATCAGGCGATGATAAACTAAAATAAGATGAACCTCCATTGGTTGATTTATAAAGTGATCCACTTTGTGAAGTTCCATAAAAAATATTTGAATTATTTTTATCAATAAAATTTTCCATTCCATCCGCACCAAGCCAATCAAACCAATTCCCTGATGTATTATAAAATGACGATCCATTATCTTGAGATCCTCCAACGATTAATTCTGGATCTGTTTGTGAAACTCCAATTTTATAAAACTGTCTAATTCCTAGACCTGCTGTTAAATCTGTATAAAAATTTGTAGTAATTGTTGCATCTGAATTAGTATTTATATATAATCCTCCATCACTTCCTACAAAAAGATTCGACCCAACAAATTGCATTATATCAACATCTGCATGACAATAACCAACATTTCTTGAAATTGCACCTCCTTCAGACCAAAAAGATGAAAGTGTAAAGCTCGTACCTCCATTTAATGACCTCCATGTATGAATTCCTGCTATATGTACTTCATTTATATCGGTTGGACTTACAGCTATATCCATATCTCTTGGTGCTTGACCTCGAGTATCATTACCCGTGTCACTATAACCGAAATAATTTGCAGTATGAGTTAATTCTGAAAAAGAGTCGCCACTATTTGTAGATTTATAAAAACCTCCAAAGATTCTGTTGTTTTCTTCCAAAACATAAACAACAGTTGCATCTGCTGGAGAAACACCTATCATTTTTGTTTGACCTGAAGTAAAAGGTGAAGCCACTTCTGAAAAGCTTGCACCTCCATTTGTAGATTTATAAAAACGATTTCCTGTTGCATATACTGTATTAGTATCTCCTGGTTTAAATTCAATATCGTATCCTGTAGGCTCGCTTGTTAAAGTAGTTGACCATGTTGCTCCTGAATCTGTACTTCGGAAAACTCCGCCACTAGCAATAGTACAAAACATCGTGCTTGGTGTGCTTGGATGAATTAATATTTTGTTTACATCACTTCCTGACAAATTAACTAATTGAGTCCAACTTCCTCCTGAATCATACGAAACAAAAATAATTCCTGAAGTTGATCCCCAATAATAAGTAGTTTTAACAGTTGGGTGAATTGCTAAAGAATATACATCTAAATTTATAAAACTATCGGTCAAAACTGTCCAGTTCGTTCCTCCATCTATTGTTCTCCATACACCACCGGTTGGGGAACCAACGATTATATGATCTTGATTATCTGGATCTACTGAAAAAGAAGTAATTCTTCCAACACCAGGGTTCCATCCACTAGTTGAATTCCATGTAGTTGGACCAAGTTCTTCCCAATTACTACTATCAACCAATCTATTTTGATCTTTATTATTTCTGAAAAATTCTTTTAGTTGAATTTCTTTAGTTGAAATATTACCAACCTCATCCATAGAATGAAGTGCATTATATTCCCAACGTTTATATTGTTTATAACCAGAACCTTTTCCTTTTCCAGCTGTTTCAAAATAAACATCTGCAATTTCCTGTATTTCATATACAGTGTATTTTCCTGAATTAATCATTTCCTTGTAATCTTGACCGTAAGTAGCTATTGAACATGCTATTAGACAAGCTAAAGTGAATATTATTCTTTTCATAGTAAGATAGATTTTGAGGGGTAAAAAATTTAGTTACCTTAAAGATAACACTTTTGCAGAAAACCACTACGGATTATCGATTTTTTGTTGAATTTTCTTATAAACAATGCATAAAAAAACCTGCTATTTTTAACTAACAGCAGGTTTTCATATTTAAAGTTGAAGTATATTATCCTCCAAAATCATCAAATCTAATATTCTCATCTGCAAGTCCAAAATCTTCACCCATTTTCTGAACCGCTTGATTCATTAATGGAGGACCACAGAAATAAAGTTCAATGTCTTCTGGTGATTCATGATGATTTAAATAATTATCAATCACACAATTATGTACAAATCCTACAAATCCATCACCTTCGGTATCATTAATGTCTTTTTTCACCTTCCAATTATCTTCTGGTAATGGTTCAGATAAAGCTAAGTGAAATTTAAAGTTCGGAAAATCTTTTTCAAGATTATAAAAATGATCTAAATAGAATAATTCTCTTTTAGAACGTCCTCCATACCAATAATTAACAGTTCTTCCTGTTTTTAAGGTTCTGAATAAATGATATAAATGTGAACGCATTGGAGCCATTCCAGCTCCACCACCTACGTATAACATTTCAGCTTCAGACTCATTAATAAAGAATTCACCGTAAGGTCCAGAAATCGTTACTTTATCTCCAGGTTTTTGGTTAAAAATATAAGATGATGCAATTCCAGGGTTTACATCCATCCATTGGTTTTTAGCACGATCCCATGGCGGAGTTGCAATACGTACATTTAGCATAATCTCTCTTCCTTCAGCTGGGTAAGATGCCATAGAGTAAGCTCTTTCAACTGTTTCAGTGTTTTTCATGACTAATGGCCAAAGACCAAATTTATCCCATTCAGCTTGAAACTTATCTGGTGTTTCATGCTCTTCAGGATGTGCAGTAATATCGATATCAGAAAATTTTACTTCACAGTTTGGAATCTCAATTTGAATATATCCACCTGCTTTGTAACCCATATCTTCAGGAATCTCCACTACAAATTCTTTAATGAATGATGCAACATTATAGTTTCTTACTACAGTTGCTTCCCATTTTTTAATTCCGAAAACTTCTTCAGGAATATGAATATTCATATCCTGTTTCACTTTTACTTGACAAGATAAACGAACTCCATCTTTTAACTCTTTACGAGTAAAGTGAGGTGTTTCAGTAGGAAGTGCTTCTCCACCTCCAGATAAAACGTGACATTCACATTGAATACAAGTACCTCCACCTCCACAGGCAGATGGTAAAAATATTTTTTCGTTTCCTAAGGTGGTTAATAAACTTGACCCTGAAGCTACTTCAATAACTTTTTCATCATTGATCGTAATTTTTACAGGACCTGAGGGAGCTAGTTTTTCTTTTGTAAAAAGTAATAATGATACTAAAAGTAAAATTAATACTAAAAAGGCAACTACGGTTGCAATGATAACTCCTATTGTACTTACAGCTAAAAACATAGTATTACTCTGTTATATTTGAAACTTCAACAAGTTCAGTTTTGTTATTATTTTCTTTAACTTCTTCTTTTACCAAGCTTACTTCGGCAGTAGATTTTGTGTCAGCTTCAGCAGGCTCATCACCTCCTGTTAACATACCACCAAAACTCATAAACCCAATCGCCATAAGACCTGTTATGATAAATGTAATTCCTAATCCACGTAAGGGAGCAGGAACATTCGAATATCTAATTTTTTCACGAATGGCAGCAATTGCAAGAATTGCTAAAAACCAACCAATTCCAGAACTCACTCCATAATTTAAAGCTAACCCTAAACTTGCTATCTCACGAGATTGCATGAATAAAGACCCTCCTAAAATTGCACAGTTTACAGCAATTAGCGGCAAAAAGATTCCTAATGAATTGTATAGGGACGGTGAAAATTTTTCTACTACTATTTCTACTAACTGCACCATGGTTGCAATGGTTGCAATAAATAGAATAAAAGATAAAAAGCTCAAGTCGTAAGCTGCATATTCTTCACCTAACCAAACTAAAGCTCCTTCACGTAATATATATTGATCTAACAACCAGTTTAAAGGTACAGTTACAGCTAATACAAATATTACCGCCGCACCAAGACCAACTGCTGTTGACACTTTTTTAGAAACTGCTAGGTAAGAACACATTCCTAAGAATGTAGCAAACACCATATTGTCTATAAAAATTGATTTAAAAAATAACTCTATATGTTCCATATGTATATTTTTTTTGAATTAAGTGTCACCTTAATTTCAAATTTTATTCGTCTTCGATTAATGCTTGATTTCTTGAACGTTGTACCCAAATAATGATTCCAACAATTATTAATGCCATTGGTGCTAATAACATAAATCCGTTATTTTCATATCCAATGCTATATAATCCAGTTTTTGCGATTGGATCACCAAGTACTTTAAACCCTAATAATGTTCCTGAACCTAAAAGTTCTCTAAAGAAACCAACGATAATAAGGATAAGTCCATATCCTAATGCATTTCCAATTCCGTCTAAGAAAGATTTCCAAGGACCATTACCTAAAGCAAATGCTTCAAAACGCCCCATAATAATACAGTTCGTGATAATAAGTCCGATAAACGCTCCTAGTTCTTTACTTAATTGATAAGAATAAGCCTTCAATACTTGATCAACTATAATTACTAAAGCAGCTACTACAGTAAGTTGAACAATGATTCTAATTTTTGAAGGAATTATATTTCTAATTAATGATATTACAACATTACCAATTCCTAATACAAATATTACCGAGATAGCCATTACAATTGATGCCTTTAATTGGGCAGTAATTGCTAATGCTGAACAAATACCTAATACTTGTATAGTAATAGGATTATCATCCGCTAAAGGATCTAATATTAATTTGCTGTCTTTTTTTGATAAAAGTCCCATAAATTAATTGTTTTTTAAGTTTTTGAAATAAGGCACATACAATTTTAAATCGCTTTTTAGCATTGCTGCAACACCATCACCTGTAATGGTTGCACCAGCAATAGCATCTACCTCATTATCTGTTTTATCTTCATTTAAAGGATCTCCATTACTTTTTGAGATAGCAACTCCAGCAAATTTTCCTGAAGCATCTAAAAGGTTTTCACCTATAAAATCATCCATAAAGTAACGTTCTTTTATATTGGCCCCTAATCCAGCTGTTTCACCTTGATGATCAAAATATGCACCTTGAATCACCATGTTTTCATCCATTGCTACATATGCCCATACAGCATCCCAAAGACCTTTACCTCTAATAGGGACTATATAATATGTTTTAGATTCTTTTTCGCCAATAAATAATGGCAACCTTCTTTCTTCACCATCTTTTGCTTTTGTTTGCTCTTTTTTAATACTAATCAAATAGGCTTTTTCATCTTCTTGCACATTTGTACCTTTAGTAATCACTATTTGTTTTTTAATGTACTTTCCAAATTCTTCACCTACTTTTTCATCTGCTATAAAAGAAACACTGCTTTCATCGTTTTCATTAACACCCATTGCGTACAGGATGTTTTGTTGTTTCTCTATACGTTTATTCTCATCAATCTTTGCTTTTAATGATTGAGCAACAAATGCTAATAAAGAACCTACAACTACTACCATACCAACGGCAAATAGGATTGTATATAAATTTTTATCCGTTCTCTTTTCCATTGTTAGGCTGTTTTTGTTTTTAAACGTTTAAGTCTTCTTTTCACATTACCTTGTACTATATAGTGATCGATAGTTGGCGCAAATACATTCATTAATAAGATTGCTAACATCATACCTTCAGGATATGCTGGATTAAATACACGTATTAGTATTGCAATAAATCCTATCAAGAATCCATAAATCCATTTCCCTCTATTAGTTTGAGATGCTGTTACTGGATCTGTAGCCATATATACTACACCAAAAGCAAAACCACCAATTAATAGATGCTGCCAGAATTCGGTACTCATTAAACCATAGAATTTACTTGTTTCAGTAATTATTCCAGCATCAGTTACCCAATTAAATATTAATCCCATCACTATAGCTCCTACTACTGAAGAAAGCATAATTCTCCATGATCCAATTTTTGTAAAGATCAAGAACAATCCTCCTAACAAAATTAATAATGCTGAAGTTTCTCCTATTGATCCAGGAACAAATCCGTAAAACATATCTAACCAATCATGAGTAACTGGATTATTTTGAGCTAAACTTCCTAAAATTGTTTCTCCTGAAATAGCATCTGGTGTATTTGCTCTTTCAACAGCATCTAACACCCATACTTTATCTCCACTCATCCAAGTTGGATATGCAAAAAATAAAAAGGCTCTTATAGTTAATGCAGGATTAAGAATATTCATTCCTGTTCCTCCAAAAACTTCTTTCCCTATTACAACACCAAAAATAACCGCTACAGAAAGCATCCATAAAGGAATATCTACTGGTACAATTAATGGCACCAACATTCCAGTTACTAAATAACCTTCTTCAACTTCATGTCCTTTTATAATTGCAAATATAAACTCAACTCCTAGTCCAACTACATACGATACAATTACCAGCGGTAATACTGACCATGCACCTGCTGCGAAGTTTTGCCAAGACCAAAATGAAGCACTAAAAAATCCATTAGTTGCAGCTTCAATCTCTCCTAAAGCTAAAAAATGTTGATATCCTGTATTAAATATTCCAAAAATAAGGCAAGGTATTAAAGCTAATATCACCGTATTCATGGTTCTTTTTAAATCATCTGCTACACGAATGTGTGAACCAGAATGTGTCGTTTCGTTAGGTAAGTATAAAAAAGTATGGAATGCAGCAAAAGCAGGTGCCATCTTTTTACCCTTCAGATTTTCTTTAATCTTATGTAATTTCTGTTTCAATCCCATAGTGTTATCCTATTTCTTTATACATTAAGTCCAACCCGTTTCGAATAATTTCTTGATGTGGCTGTTTAGACACACATATAAATTCTGTTAGTGAAAAATCTTCTGGAGCTACTTCATACATACCTAAAGCTTCCATTTCGTCTAAATCTTTATACATACAAGCTTTTAAAATTTGTAGTGGAAAAATATCTAAAGGAAAAACTTCTTCATAATTCCCTGTAGTTACGAATGCTCTGTGTTCACCGTTTGTATTTGTGTTTAAATCGAATTCTTTCTTCGGAAACATCCATGAAAAAGTCAATGCTCTTGAAGTAGATATTTTATTAAAAACTGGCATTGTCCATCCAAAAAATTCGTAATCATCACCTTCAGGAATTACACTTACCGTATTGTTATAATATCCTAAATGACTTTTAGGGTTTATAGCATTTCCGGTTAGCACATTACCATTAATAACACGAACATTTTCTTCATTTAAACCAGCATCATACACAAAAGTTGCAACCTCAGCTCCAATTTTAGTTGTATAATATTTTGGTGCTTTTACTGAAGAACCTGCTAATGCAATAATTCGTTCTGCATTAAATTTTCCTGTTAAAAACAATTCACCAATAATCACAACATCTTGCGGAGAGATCGTCCAAACAGTTTCTCCTTTATTAACTGGATCAATTTCACCTATTAATGTTCCAACATTACCTGCAGGATGAGGTCCTGAAACTTTATGAATTTCAATATCATTTAATCCATTAAATGGAGAAACACCAGCGCCTCCAATACCAGCATGTACTTTACCTTTTGTAAGTTTACTTAAGGCAGTAACTCCTGCTTGAAGTTGAGATTCTTTTCCTTTTAAAACAAAATCATATTCAGCTGCTAATGGTGCAGTTGTATATCCTGAAATAAAAATTGCCTTTGGCATTACTTCTGGATTAGCAATAATGTCATAGGGACGTTGTTTAATAAACGGCCAACAACCTGATGCTAATAAATGATTTTTAATTTCTTCTGAATTCATCGAATCTGGGTTTTTAGTTCCAAATTCTTTGAAATTGTCCTGTGGGTCTCCTTCAATATGCAATGAAGTAATTACTCGCTTAGCTCCTCTTTCAATTTTAGAAAGGGTTCCACTTACTGGAGAAACAAACTTAAGCTCTTCATTTGTTTTAGCATAAAATAAAACAGTCCCTGCCTCAACTTTTTCGCCTTCTTTTACAACCATTTTTGGCGTAATAAGGTGAAATTCTGAGGGTCTAATAACGAATGTTCTAGAACGCGGTGCGCTGGAAAGAGTTTTGTCTGCTTCACCTTTTAGGCGAATGTTAAGACCTTTTTTAATCTTAATGTCTTTAGACATAGAATACTTGTATTAAAGTTCTATTTAATTTCCCCTATTTTTTAAGGGTCTGCAAATTTAAAAATTTAATACAGCTTCACATAATAATTAGCACTATTTTCTTTACAAATTTTACTCTAATGAAATAACTGGCATATCTGAGAAGATTTTAGGCATAAAATTTGTTTATATTTACTCACTTAATATTGCATTCATGATTAAAACCATCTTTTTATTCATTATACTTCTTATTTCTAGTGTTTCTTTAATTTCTCAAGAACAAGAAATTATTGCCCCTGAACATATTCGAACGATAGATTTTATAGGAATCTCACAACAAAGTAAAATTCCAATATTACGTTTAGGATCTCCTCTTAAACTTTCATTTGACGTTTTAAATGGAGAGGAAGCAGATTTTTACTATGAAATAAATCATTATAATTTTGATTGGACACCTAGTGATCTATCTAAAGGTGAATATATGGAAGGCTTTGATGATGTAAGAATATATAATTACGAGAATTCTTTAAATACACTTGAAATTTTTTCACACTACGAACTCTCTATTCCTAATAGGGAAATTAGACGATTAACAAAAAGTGGAAATTATATAATAAGTTTTAAAGACGATAACGGAGATTATGTTTTTTCTAGAAAATTTATGATTATAGAAGATCTAGTAAATGTTCCTGTTGCTATAAAACGATCTAGAGATATTAGAGATATTGAATTTAAACAAGTTGTGCATTTCTCAATTAATTCACCAGATTTATTATTAATTAATCCTAAACAAACAGTAAAAACACTCGTCATAAAAAACAATGACATTAAGGGAGCTATTTCAAATTTAAAACCGCAATATACTATTGGAAGTGAAATAATATATCGATATAATAAAGAAGCTTCATTTGGAGGTGGAAACGAATTTTTAAACTTTGACAACAAAGATGTAAGAGCAGCAACTAGCAGCATTAGAAGAATAGAACTTACAGATATTTACAATAACTATTTATTTACTAATGGCTCAAGAAAAGATAGGCCATACACTTATAATCCCGATATTAATGGAGGATATCTAGTACGGAATATTAGCGCTCGAAACCAAAACATAGAAGCTGAATATGTTCGCATGCATTTTAACCTTCAGTTTTTTGAAGATATTGGAGAAAAAGAAATTCATATTTATGGTGGATTCAACAACTATACAATCGACAGTAGCACCTATATGGAATACGATGAATTTACTGACACCTATAAAAATGCACGTTTATTTAAACAAGGTTTTTACAATTATAAATACGTACTTGTTGATCGTGATGGCAGTATAGATGAAGGTTTTATTGACGGTGATTTCTGGCAAACAGAAAACAATTACAACGTACTCGTTTATTATCGTGAATTAGGCGCAAGATATGATCGAATCATTGGATTAGGCACAGCAAACTCTTCAAACATATCTAATAACTAAGCTTTGTAATCAGACATCTTTTTCCGTTTAAAAGATCCAGAATCTTCACTATAATAACTACACTCCTCTATAGGACTAGCATATAAATGAAGACTAACACTTCTTTCATTAGAATCATTATCAATGTTATGAAATCCTAGATCATCGTTTATATGATACGAAGTTCCTTCTTTCAATAAAGTTGTATTAGTTTTAATTGGCACACCATCTTCATCAAGTTCATACCTATGCTCTGTAATACTACCATGAACTATATGCATCCAACATTCTTGGCTATCATGACAATGAATGGGTGTAAATTGACCAGGCTCCCAACACAGTAAAAGCAATTCGTATTTTTTATTACGGACCAAACAGGTTCTCGTATAAAAATTGGAATCCCATTGTGTGAGTGATTCTAGTTCTGAAAAAGGTATTTTAATTTGCTGAACTATCTGTTCATAATCATCATCTCCCTCCTCTAAAAGTAACTCAAGTAAGTTGGATAAGTTGGCAATTGGCTTCATAATATCATACGTCTAATTGTGAGTATATAAAAATATAACAAAAATTTCCACTCACAACAAATAAGGTATAATTTTATTATACTTTTATACAATGAAAAAAGAACTAGAGCTGTTTCAAAAATTATCTGAAGAATTACTTAATCAAGAAATAACCAATCCAGCAATCCCTCCTATTCCAGTTGAAAATCTTTGGGAAACCATTGATATTGGTTTAAATGATGAGCCAATTGATGAAGATCGGTTTGTTGAAATTCTTAGAAAAGTGGTCTTAAATACACCTAGAACAGCAACAAAAGCTTTCTTTAATCAACTTTTTGGCGGAAGAAATCCTAAAGCAACTTTGGGAGATTTACTAGCTGTTATGCTTAATAATAGTATGTACACTTATAAAGTAGCAGGACCTCAAGTAGGTATTGAAAAAGAAATTGTTCGCCAAGTATGCTCCATAATAAATTACCCAACAACTAGTGATGGAACCATCACATCTGGAGGTTCTATGAGCAATATGATTGCCATGCTAATGGCTAGAGATAGAGCTGATGAGACGATTCGAAAAACAGGCATGAAAAAGTCCTTATATGGATATAGCTCCTTGAGCTCACATTATTCAAACAATAAGAATGCATCGTTTATAGGAGTCGGAAGAGATCATATACGCGGCATTGAGTCTGATGAAAAAGGTGCGTTAATTCCAGAGTTATTAGAAGCTGCTATTGAAGAAGACTTGCTTAATAACCGCCAACCTTTTTATATAAACGCTACTGCTGGGACTACAGTTTTGGGTGCGTTTGATCCAATTTATAAAATAAGTGAAATCGCAAAAAAATACAACCTATGGCTTCATGTCGATGGAGCATACTGTGGAAGTGTTATTTTTAGTAAAAAATATAAACACCTAGTAAACGGACTTGAACAGGCAGATTCCTTTAATTTTAATGCACATAAAATGATCGGCACACCACTTACCTGTTCTATATTGGTGACCAAAAACAAAAAACACCTTTACGATTCCCTTTCTATAGACGCTGATTATTTATACCAAACCGATGGAGATGATTATAACTTAGGAAAAACTTCATTGCAATGTGGAAGACGTAATAATGCATTAAAATTTTGGACTTTATGGAAATCAGTAGGCACAAATGGACTTGAAGAAATTGTTGACAAACAATTTGAATTGGCAAATGTAGCAATTGATTATGTTAAGAATCATCCAGACTATACATTCTATAGTTTTGAAAATTCTATCTCGGTTTGTTTTAATTATAAAGGAATTCCAGCACAAACTTTATGCACTCAATTGTATGAACAAGCTGAACTTGTGGTTGGATTTGGAACTTTTAGGGAAAATACTTTTATTCGCCTAGTGACAATCAATCCTGCTAATTCAGAAGATGACATACTAAACTTTTTTAAATCTTTAGAAGCTTTCGTAGAAAAAAACAAAGCTCTTTTCGAAGTTATTCCATTACATTAAAAATAGTATATTTACTTGATGAAGAAAAACAAGCTTAGCAAATCATCAAGTAGAAAAGCTTCAAAATACAGAGGACCTAAATGTTTAAACTGTGGACACCCTCTAGATTTAACAGATAAATATTGTTCAAATTGTGCTCAATTAAATACGACTAAGCAGCTTTCTATAGGCGACTTTTTTAATGAATTTTTTAGTAGCCTTTTTACATACGATTCTCGGTTACGATATACCTTAAAGGATCTATTATTTAAACCTGGTACGATCACTAAAAATTATGTTGAGGGGCAAAGATTGAAATACGCAAATCCGTTTCGATTTTTCTTAAGTGTATCCATTATATATTTTATTATCCAAGGATTAATTAACAATTTTGGACTTCCAAATGGCGATTCTGCTTTTAAAGTGAATAACAATCCTATAGAAAATGTTAAGGACATAAAAGAAGAAATAAAAAAAGCAGCTGAAGAGAATAACATAAATCTTAATCCTGATTCTTTAGCACATAAATTAGATTCTATAATTCAAAAAAAAGATTCAACTAAAAGTATTGCTGAAATTATAAAACCAAAAAAAAATAAGTATTTAACTGAAGCTGATTACGATTCTATACAAGATTCTAATAGTGTCTTTTCTCGTGCTTATCAGTATATAAATTTTTATAATGAAACAAAAATTAAAGATCCAGATATTGCTTTAGATAGTTTAAAACACAAAAAAACAAATCTCAACAAATGGATGTACAGTAAAAATGATGCTTTTGAACGAGCTTGGGAAAATCCAAAAAGCTTTACAAATTTCTTATTAAGAAAAATTCCTTTTTTCTTATTCTTTTTTGCTCCATTATTCGCCTTCTTTTTTTGGATTATGTATTCCAGAAAAAAATATAATTACATGGAACATTTAGTTTTCATTTTTCATATTTTAAGCTTTGTTTTTCTGGCAATATTAATTTGTTTAATTCCAGATTTAATTTTAGGCACCGATGCTTTTATGGGAATTACATTAACTTTTATTGGCCCTTTTTACTTTTATAAGGCATTACGTAATTTTTACAAACAAAGTCGTATAATTACTATTATTAAATTTGTACTTTTAAATATTGTTTTTTTTATAAGCGCAACATTAGCAGCTCTTATATTTTTCTCTATAACAGCTGCAATTTATTAAGATGGTACAACAAGTAACACAAGGCATAAAAGTTTCAGTTGAAACAAATTTTGAAGGAACATTTTATAAAAATTATAAAGTGCAGTATTCCTTTAGCTACAGAGTAACAATTGAAAATCAAGGAAAAGACACTGTACAGCTTTTTAATAGGTTTTGGGAAATAAAAGATGCCCTAAACAATATTGAAACTGTAGAAGGAGCTGGTGTTATTGGGAAAAGACCGATCCTTAAATCAGGAGAATCCCACTCATATACCAGTGGCTGTTTACTCACTTCCCCAATTGGATCTATGAGCGGGTATTATGTTTTTATAAACCACTTTGACACCTCAAATTTTCAAGTATTTATACCCTCTTTTAAGCTGAATGCACCTTTTGCATTAAACTAAAACTTGCATAATCTGATATTCGATTGAACTTTATTTTTCTTTTATTCTGAAGAATATGACAATATTCACAATTAGAATCATATACAAATTGATAGGGAACATTTAAATCAAAATTTTCTGAAGCAACATAAACGCCATCATAATCTATTTGATGCCAATCGTTGTATCTTCTAATTCTGAAGTGATTTAAAGGAAGTTCTTCATTTACAAATTCAAACCAAGCATTACTTCCAATTCCTTCCAACAATTGAGAGTTTTCAGGCAAATTTTTAACCTTAACTTTATCAACAATAGTTCTTTTTTTATGAAAATAATTTTTTAAATTTTCTTTAAAAGCTGATCCATTAAAAATCTTTATTTCACCATCTGAAACCTCAAAAACTTCATGAGCCGATGACTTTTCAACATTCCCAACAGTGCTAGGAGTAAATTTCTTATTCCATTTAAGTGCCTTAATAATAGCTTTATTATTTGTTGCTGAAAGAATTGTTTCAGTTACAAATCGAGCACAATTACTTCCATTTTTCTGAAAAGCTCCATAAGGAACACTTCCTTGTACTTGCAAGTTCTTTATAAAACCTTCCGCTAATTGATAATCTATATCCTCACAAACTGAAGCCAACAACCTTCCTTCACCATGCGTTTTATCTGGATTCGCATCTAACCACATTAAAAATTCTGAAAGATTAACGATTCGATCTTGTTTTATTTGAGCTTTAAATGGCAATGTTAATTCGGCATCAGTATTTGCACCTCGCACTCTTCCATATCCTTCAGGTGTAACATACCTTCCAAAATCATAATATGCAGCGTTTCCTGTTTTATTTTCAATTAAAATGAGCGCTGCATGACCTGCCTTTATATACTCTTTTGTCCCTAAACCCACCAATGGTAAAAATCTGCAAAGCCATTCATCTGTTACAGTTACAAATGTATCTGGGAAAGCTAAAACTATAATCTTACCTGTTTTCATTAAATACTTTTTTGAGAGATAATATTTGTTTTTAAATCTTCATGTCGCATACTCCCTAATCCCCTATTTGTTGAAAATTGAGTAATACTTTTTGTTTTAACAAAACCTCGATCGATAATTAAATCATATTTTTTATTCCCTTCTCCTGTAGTTTTGTGAAAGTTAAGCAATTTTTCTGTTGTGTACAGATCTTGTTTATCTAAAAACTCAGTAAACCATACTTGTCTTTTTCTTTTTATTTCTTCCGAATACAACAAGGAGGATGACCAAATGATGGGCTTTAGAGGTTTCTTGGTGAAATGAGATTGCTTTCCGTCCCATACCAATTCGTGTAATTCTAAAGAAGATTCCCACACAACTAAAATGATCGTAAATGGTTCAATATCTAAAAAATCAAAATTTTTAATGGTTTCATATACATTTTCAGCTTTTAATAAATCGGTTACGATAACTCCACGACTTAAACGATAATTTTCTTTCCTAACATGACTCTTAAAGCCACCGTTCAGCAAACATATTAATCGTTTTCTTTCACTAGCTCCTATCCAAGTACCTCCTGCAATTTCATCTTTAGGAAATAATAATTTCACTCCATTTTCTATATAAACAGCTGGAATTAATGTATTTCGAAGTGGAGATTCATCACGATTTGATGTTAAAATAAAATTATTTTCAGAAGTGGGAATAAAACTTACAGTACACATATAACTAATGTCTTCATTTATTGCTGAAACTTACAAAAAAGATTGATACTTGTAGTTACTTTTTAATTTTTGAAATTCATACCTTTGTGACTTTCAAAATTTTAAATAAAAACAAACATGGGAAAAGGATTTTTTGAAGTACCCGTTGCAGTAAATGACCCGATTAAAGGGTATGCTCCAGGTTCTCCTGAACGTAAGGAAGTATCTGAAACTTACAAAAAAATGTACAACAGTACTGTTGAAGTACCTTTATATATAAATGGTGAAGATATTAAAACTGGCGACACAGCTACGATGTCTCCTCCACATGATCATCAACATATTTTAGGAACTTATCATAAAGCTGAAAAATCACATATTGATTCAGCAATTTCTACTGCTTTAGAAGCAAGAAAATTATGGGCAAGAATGCCATGGGAACAAAGAGCTGCCATATTTTTACGTGCTGCTGAGTTAATTGCTGGACCTTATCGTTCAAAAATTAATGCTGCTACTATGTTAGCACAATCTAAAACCATTCATCAAGCTGAAATAGATGCTGCATGTGAATTTATAGATTTCTTACGTTTCAATGTTCAGTTTATGACTGAAATTTATGCCGAACAACCTGAATCTACTTCAGATGCTTGGAACCGTTTAGAGTACCGTCCACTAGAGGGGTTTATCTACGCTGTAACTCCTTTTAACTTTACTGCTATTGCTGGAAATTTACCTGCAAGTGCTGCTTTAATGGGGAATGTTGTTGTATGGAAACCAAGTGACAGTCAAGTATATTCTGCAAAAGTAATTTTAGATGTATTTAAAGAAGCTGGCGTGCCAGATGGTGTAATCAATATGGTTATGGGTGATCCTGTTATGATTACTGACACTGTATTAGCAAGTCCAGATTTCAGTGGAATTCATTTTACTGGTTCTACAAATGTATTTAAAAATTTATGGCAAAAAATAGGAACAAACATCCATACCTATAAAACATATCCTCGTATCGTAGGAGAAACTGGCGGTAAAGATTTTATCGTTGCTCATAAAACAGCAAACCCTAAGCAAGTAGCAACTGCTATTGTTAGAGGATCTTTTGAATTTCAAGGACAAAAATGTAGTGCTGCAAGTCGTTGTTATGTTTCAAAAAGTATTTGGAACGAAGTAAAAGACTACATGATTGAAGATATCAATTCATTTAAAATGGGATCTCCAGAAGACATGAGTAATTATATTACTTCTGTAATTCATGAAGGTTCTTTCGATAAGTTAGCAAGCTTTATTGATCAAGCCAAAGCTGATTCTAATGCTGAAATTATTGCTGGTGGTGGATATAATAAAAGTAAAGGTTACTTTATTGAACCAACGGTTATTTTAACTGAAGATCCAAAATACACAACTATGTGTACTGAGCTTTTCGGACCTGTAGTTACTATTTACATATTTGAAGATAACGCTTGGGAAGAAACTTTACATTTAGTGGATGAAACAAGTGAATATGCTTTAACTGGCGCTGTAATTTCTGAAGACAGATATGCATTAGAACAAGCGGTTAAGATATTAGAAAATGCTGCTGGTAATTTCTACATTAATGATAAACCAACGGGTGCTGTTGTAGGACAACAACCATTTGGTGGTGCACGTGCAAGTGGAACAAATGATAAAGCAGGAAGTAAACTGAATCTTTTAAGATGGGTTTCTCCAAGAATGGTAAAAGAAACTTTTGTTACACCAACAGATTATAGATATCCTTTCTTAGGGTAAGAAAATTAAATTGTTTACATAAAAAAACCTCAGCATTTGCTGAGGTTTTTTTTATATTTTATAAATAAAATCTTTTTATTCGTATGATTTATCTTCATTTACATCTGCAAACTGAGAATTTTTAGCTGTGTTATTTTCATCAACAACCATAACAACTATGCTTAAGTTTTCTTTATTATATTCAGCAGGCACATTAAAATTATAAGTTCTTGTGTATTCCTCTAACGCTCCAATTGAAGGCATTACATCTCCAAACACATTACTTAAAGATGCTCTTAACACATCATTATGTACAAAATCAGGAATTGGATCTCCTAATCCAAAATATATACTTTGATCAATAGTATTGTATGCATTCTTTTGAAGATACACAATTCCATTTTCTACTAAGTAAACTACTAATTTATCATTTTGACCAGATCCCTCTTCATAAGCTAGGTTTACCTCAACAATAAGTTCACTTCCTATTAATTGTGAATTTACACCAATACCTAGATTAGTAACAGCTCCTGCAATACTTGTTACTTCTTCAATATGACTATCATTATGAATTGTTGGTAAACTCCAAGAAGTTGTTCTGTTAATTTGTGCCGCAGGTAATCCTTCAACTCCAAATTCATCTTTTAAATCTTGTATTTGAGGAAAATGCATAGGATCAGCATATTCACCCGAACCTGATTCATGAATAGCTACTACTGAAACTTTATCAGTTGCTTCGTGAACATCTACTAAAGCAGCTGTTACTCTTGGACACCATACACACCATGTACCTGTATAATCTTCAATTACAACTTTTCTTTCAGGAATAATAACTCTAAAACCTACTGTATTTGTAGTTGTTTCTACACCAGCATCGTCATAAACACCGTATACTTCAAACTCCCCTACTGTAGGAGAAGAAAAAACATTTCCAATGATTTCATTTCCATCAATATAAAAAGTTGCAACATCAGTTACATCATTTCCAGCTTCAGTTACAATCTTGAAAGGAATTTCTTGATTTCTTAGCGAAGCCTCTCTAACAATCTTATCTACTGTTATTTCAGCCGTAGACGCTGATAATGGAACATTATCTTCTGTCTTACTACAAGAGGCAATTAATAAAATTGATAAAAGGAAAATTAATTTTGGTATCTTTTTTGTATTCATAGCAATAAATAATTTTTTTTGCTAAAATAGTAGATTTTTTCCTTTAATAGTACGTTATGTTAATCAAACTTACATTCATATTATTAAAATGCTATTTTAATTAAAAAAATAATTAATATTGTCATAAAATAAAAAACTTATTTCTATGAAAAAAATTGCAACTCTTATTTGCCTATTAGTAAGCTTTTATTCTTTCTCTCAAAATGAGATGCCTAGTATAAACATGACTACTACCGAAGGTGATAAAATTAACATTCAAGATGCCGTAAATAAAGATCATGTCGTAATCGTATCCTTATGGGCAACATGGTGTGTTCCTTGTTTAAAAGAATTAGATGCTATAAATGATGTATATGAAGATTGGCAAGATGAAACTAATGTAGAATTAATTGCTGTTTCTGTTGATGATGGTCGTACTGTTAGAAGAGTAAAGCCTCTTATTAATGGTAAAGGATGGGATTATACCATTTTATTAGACACTAATAACGATTTGAAACGTGCCTTAGGCGCATCAACTGTTCCATTAACTTTAGTAATTAAAGACAATAAAATTGTTTACAGACACTCTGGATATAGTCCTGGTGCTGAGGATGAACTTTATGAAAAAGTTAAAATGCATTCAAAATAATAAAAACAAACCAACCTTATTTTAATGAAAAAAATTATATTATTTGTCGCACTCTTTTGTAGTGGCTCTATTTTCGCACAAGACACAGGATCTTTCTATGGAGGATTTGAATCGAACTCACAATGGCTTTTAGATGATGACGGATTAGGTTTCGTAGCACCAGAAGACCAATTTAGAGCTAACAATTATTTTCAGTTAAATTATAACTACGGAAAATTTACTTTTGGAGCTCAATATGAATCTTATTTACCATCTTCATTATTAGGATATGCTCCAGATTTTGATGGCAATAATAATATTGCTACCTATTACTTAAATTATAGAACAGAACAATTAGATATCACTGGTGGTTATTTTTATGAACAATTTGGTAGTGGCTTAATGTTTCGTTCATGGGAAGATCGTCAATTAGGTATTAATAATGCTGTAAGAGGTGTACGCTTAAAATTTAACCCATTAAGTTATTTAGATTTAACTGGAATGTTTGGTCAACAACGAAATGGATTTGAACTTTCAGAAGGAACAATTGGCGGACTAGACGCAAATATTGACCTAAGTTCTGCTTTAAGTATTGAAAAAGTAGATCTTAGATTAGGTATGAGTTATGTAGCTCGTTACCAAGATAACGGAACAAATGATGAGATTCCTGCAACTGTTGGATCTTTCGGCGGAAGATTAGAGTTTACTGCTGGAAATTTTTACGGAGGTATAGAAGCAATTACTAAAGAAGAAGATGTTATTGCAAATGAAGGAGCGCTTTCTTCAAATAAACTATACGACGGAACAGCCCTTCAAGTTGATTTAGGGTATGCTCAAAAAGGATTAGGTATTAATTATACTTTTAGAAGATTAGAAAACTATAATTTTTATTCTGACCGTTTAGCTGAAGGTAATGTATACAATCAACAAATAATGAATTATGTTCCTGCACTTACAAAACAACAGGATTATTTATTGACTAATATATATGTATATAACGCACAACCAAGACTAAGTATCAATGAAGCAATTCAAGGTTCTGGAGAAGTTGGTTCTCAATTTGATATATTTTATTCTTTCAAAAAAGAAAGTGCTTTAGGAAAAGTAGGAACTAAAGTTGCTGCTAATTTCTCTTATTGGGCTGGATTAGATGCCGAATATAATATTGAAAACAAATGGTACGAAGCTGAATTTATTGGGCAAGGATCTCGTTATTTTAGAGATTTCAGTTTAGAAGTGAAAAATAAATGGGGTAAAAACTGGAAAACAGTTGCTACTTATCAAAATGTAATTGTAGATGAAGGAATTGTTCATAGTACGCCTATAGGAGTTCATGATATTAAAGCAAGTATTGCTGTGTTAGAAGGTACTCGTAAATTTACAGATGGTAAATCTTTACGTATTGTTGCTCAACATTTATGGACGAAAGAAGATCGTGAAAACTGGGCAGCTGGTGTGTTAGAGTATAACTTTAACTCAAGATTAGCTGTATATGTTGCAGATTCATGGAATTATGGAGGTGCAGATGAAATTCATTATTACAACCTTGGAGGAAGTTATTCAAAAGGGAATACTCGTTTAGGTCTTAACTACGGAAGACAAAGAGGAGGATTAATATGTATTGGTGGTGTATGTAGATTTGTTCCTGAAAATACTGGTTTAAGTGCTAACTTAACTGTTTCTTTCTAAGGAATTAAAGGAAACAATTTCAAATAAAAAAAGCCGAATAGAATTTCTATTCGGCTTTTTTTATTTGTTAAAAGATTTAAACTATCTCTTCATCACTTTAACAACATCAGAAACTCCTCTATTGTTTGTGAAGTGTAAAATATAATATTGAATACTTAATTGTGACATATCAACTCTTTGTTGACCTGCTTCTAAATTTTGAGACATTACTACTTTGCCATTTACATCATATACTTGTAAAGTAAGATCTTCTTGAGTATTCATTTCTAATACATCAGTAATCATTGTTGACTGAATATTTAAATCTAAAGCATCAACATCATTTACCGTTAATAAAGGATCATAAACATAAGTTATAGTTAAATCAGTTCCTATTTCATCTCCATTAGTATCAACTTGATAAAATCTAAATTCATATTCCATTGCATCAGTACCGTTTCCTGGATCTTGATTAAAGAAGTGATTTCCAGGGTAAGTAGTATCTCCAGCTGGTATTGGCACATAAGAATTAGGATAAGACTGCCCAACATTTACACCATCATAACAAAGATCAAAACATAATTGCATTAATGCTCCGTTTGTGTTTGTCATACTAACCACTTCAATTTTCATTCTAATTTCATCTGCTGAATCATTAGTTATGTAAAAGTCTAAGGATGCTCCTGGTTCGTCGTATACGTTATAAGAATAAGAATTTCCATCAATCATTGGATCATCATTTTGATCAACAATTGTATAATCTTGTGCATTCATAACAAAAGCAACAAGGATGAAACTAAATAAAAGTAAAGTCTTTTTCATTTTTTAAATTTTAGGGTTAAGTTTTGAGTAACTTTTATGCTAAAATACTCTATATATTTTAACTAAAAAAATAAAATAAAAAAGTTAGGGTATTTTAGCACTATACTGTTATTCAGTTAATAAGAAAAATAAACGGTGATAATAATTTTTTGAAATTATTATATAATTCTTAATTTTAATATCATTTTATTGCGAATTTCATATTGTTAAGTAAAAATTCATAGATATAAATATGTTTCACATTAAAGAAAGTAGTATTTTTCTAATTGAACGAAGAAATATACAAAAAATTAAAATATATTTGTTATGCTGTTTACCTATTCCCAATAAACAATAAAATTTTTAAAGGGAGTAATTTTTAAAACCTATTATATTAAAACTTAATTTTAGTTCTTACTGAAATTATACAACCTTAACCCTCAACACTAAAAAAATGAAAAAAATTGTATCATCTTTATTATTAACAATGACTGTCTTTGCAATGACTGGACAGACTATTGTTAGTACCTCTGCGGAAGACAAAAAAGTAATTCTTGAAGAATTTACAGGTATTCATTGTGTATTTTGTCCTCAAGGACACACAATTGCTCAAAACATACAAGACAACAACCCTGACAATGCTTTTTTAATAAACATTCACACAGGTAGTTTTGCAAACCCTGGTTTAGGAGAACCAGACTTTAGAACACCATACGGTACAGCCATTGCGAGTCAAACTGGATTAACTGGATACCCTTCTGGTACTGTAAATCGACACAATTTCCCTGGTCAAGAAATGGGAAATCCAGGAACTACTGCCTTAAGTAGAAATCAATGGACTAATGCTTCAAATCAAATTCTTGGACAAGCATCATATGTAAATATTGGTGTTGAAGCAGATATCGATGTTTCAACAAATACAATTACTGTTCATGTTGAAGCTTACTATACGGGCAATAGTCCTCAAGGATCAAACTTATTAAATGTAGCTTTACTTCAAAACAATACATTAGGACCACAAACTGGTGGTAACATGGGTAGTGAGTATGTGCATATGCACAGACTTGTTGAAATGATTACAGGTTTATGGGGAATTAACATTCCAACAACTACTGCTGGAACTTTTGTTGATGAAACTTATACATACCCTATTCCTGCAGATTACAATGGAGTTCCTGTTGCAATTGAAGATTTAGAAGTAGTTGCATTTATAACTGAAACACATCAAGAAATTCCTAGTGGAAGTGGAACATACCCAACTTATTCTGGATTCGCAAATGCGAATGATGCTTATGCAAGATATGTAGATGAAATTCCTGATCAATGCGGATTCGAATTTGCACCTAAAGTAAATGTTCAAAATGTTGGAACTAATGAAATAACATCATTAACCATTGAATATTCAGTTAATGGAGATGCACCACAAACTTTTGACTGGACTGGTTCTTTAACATCTTTAGAAAATGAAACTATTGAGTTACCTGAAACATCTTACACAATAAATGCTGTAAATACAGTTTCTGTAACAGTTCAAAATGATGATAATAATTCGAATAATAATGTTGAAGGCACATTTAATAATGCACAAGAATTTACTTCAACTATTAATATGATTTTGAATACTGATAATGCAGGAAGTCAATGTACATGGGAAATATTAAATTCTGCAGGTACTGTCGTATATAGTGGTGGCCCTTATGCTAACAATGAAACCATTCTTGAAGAATTTAATTTATCGGATGATTGCCACATATTTAGCATCTATGATAGTGCTGGAAATGGTGGAGGATCTATCGTAGTATATGATGGATTAAGTAATGTTATAATTAGTAGTAGTGGAGATTATGACGCTGGTATTTCAGCTTATTTCAACATTAATGGTTCATTAGGGTTAAACGATAATGTTTTTCAAAATGTGAGTATTTATCCAAACCCAACTAAATCAGATTTAAACATTAGTAATGCAGAAAATGCTACTATTAAAATTTATGATGTTTTAGGTAAATTATTAATCTCTAAAGATAACATTTCAATTGATGAAAGAATAAATGTTTCTAAATTACAGTCAGGTACTTATTTTATTATGATTGCAAAAGACAATCAAGTTTCAACAGAAAAGTTTATAGTAAACAAATAAAAATTACCACTTAAAAAAGAAAAATGAAAAAATTAATTTCGAGCATTGTTTTAACACTAAGTGTTTTTACAATGATAGGTCAAACTATTGTAAATACTTCTGTTGAAAATAAAAAAGTGATTTTAGAAGAATTTACAGGAATTCATTGTGTATTCTGTCCTCAAGGGCATGTAATTGCTCAAAATATTAAAGATTTAAATGAAGGAAATGTCTTTCTAGTTAATATTCACCAAGGAAGTTTTGCTTCCCCTAATGGAAGTGAACCAGACTTTAGAACTCCTTTTGGGAACGGTATAGCTGGGCAATCTGGATTAACAGGTTATCCTGCTGGAACTGTAAATCGTCATCTTTTTCCGGGTCAACAGCAAGGAAGTGGAACAGCGATGAGCAGAGGATCATGGAGTTCTGCTGCCAGTGAAATTATGAATGAAACTTCTTATGTTAATGTTGCAGCTGAAGCTACTTTAGATGTAGTTAACAGTGAAATCGTTGTTCATGTTGAAGCATATTATACAGGAGATAGTCCAGAAAATACCAACTTACTAAATGTAATGTTATTACAGAATAACACATTAGGACCACAAACTGGTGGAAATATGGGTAATAACTATGTTCATCAACATAGATTAATTGATATGATTACTGGTCAATGGGGAGTTACAATTAATAACACTACAGAAGGTTCTTTTATCAATGAAACTTATACTTTTCCAATTCCAGCAAATTATAATAATGTACCTGTAGTACTTGCAGATATTGAAGTTGTAGCTTTTATTACTGAAACACATCAAGAAATTATTAGTGGAAATGGATGTTATCCAACTTTCATTAACTTACCCTTAGCTAATGATGCAAATGTTCAAGAAATAGAAGAAATTAGTGATCAATGTGGTCTTGATTTTGGACCAAGAGTTAAAGTTCAAAATAATGGTGACAATACATTAACAACCTTAGATTTTGAATATAGTGTAAATTCTGGTACTCCAGCTACATATACTTGGAATGGAAACATTGATTCTTATCAAATAGAAACAATTGCTTTACCAGGAATTGCATATACAATTGAAGCAAATAATACAATTGAAGTTTCTATTGCTAATGATGATGATAATGCAAATAATAATGCCTCTTCTACTTTTGGGGAAACTAATTTAGCATCAACCAATTATTTAAATTTACTTTTAAATACTGATGACCATGGTGACCAAACAACTTGGGAAATCAAAAATCCTTCTGGAGATGTTGTTTTTAGTGGAGGTCCTTATGATGACAACACAAATGTCAACTTACCAATTGTTTTGCAAGAAGGAGGATGTCATTCTTTCAGAATTATAGATGCTGGAGGTAATGGAAGTAGCTCTATAGTATTGTATGACAGTAATAGTGATGTAATATACAGTTCACCAGGATCATATGGAGCTGGAGCTGAAACATCTTTTATTTCAGATGGAGTTTTAGGAGTTAATTCTAATGCTTTAGAAGAAGTTAGTATTTATCCAAACCCAACAAATTCAATATTAAATATTAAAAATGCTGAAAACGCAAGTATTGAAGTATATGATGTTTTAGGTAAATTAATTTTAAGCAAAACAAATATTGCATTCAATGAGCAAGTAAATGTTTCTAAGCTTCAAACTGGAACATACTTTATTAAGTTATCAAAAGAAAATCAAGTTTCTACAGAACGATTCATCGTATCTAAGTAATTTTGATTCATATAAATAAAAAAGCTCCTTTCTTTTCGAAAGGAGCTTTTTTTTATTACATTCTATTTACTTTAAACACCTTTAAATTTATCTGCACCATCTAATAAGCCGATCAATTGATCTGGATTATGAATAATTACCGGCATGTGCTGTGGGCAGATATAAAACTCGCTTTCTTGATAATAAAATTTTGTAACTGGAATCTCAGTTGAAGATGCTTTACAGACTAAACATTCTTTATTTGAACTCATATTGATATATTTTTGAGTGGCTAAATTATCTTTTAAAAAGATATAATAAGCTAACAAATATCATATTAGCGATTTATTTATACTTAAGCGGTAAATGCACAACTTTTTTAGTTTCATAAAAAGGCTCCTCAAAATAATCTTGTAAATTATAAATTGTAGCTTTCGGAAATTGCGCTAATTCTTCCTTTAAATCACCTCCTTTTAAATAAAGAATTCCATTTTTCAATTCATGATAGCTTTTTTTAGCTATTCTATTTTTAACCCAAAATTTAAAAGTTTCCATTTGTGCAACCGCTCTACTGACAATAAAATCGTATTGATCTGTGATTGTTTCCACTCTCGCGTTCGTAAATTTTACATTTTTTAATAGCAATCCTTCTGTAACTTCCTCGACAACTTTTATTTTTTTTCCAATACTATCAACTAAATGAAAATTTGTTTCTGGAAATAAAATTGCCAATGGAATTCCCGGAAAACCTCCGCCAGTACCTACGTCCAAGACTTTCGATCCAGGCAAAAAAGATTGTATTTTTGCAATCCCTAACGAATGTAATACATGTCTTACATATAATTCGTCTATATCTTTTCTTGAAACTACATTTATCTTAAGATTCCAATCTTGATATAGTTCTTGTAATTTTTCAAATTGCTGAATCTGTTCTTCACTAAGATTCGGAAAGTATTTATGTATTATCTCCATGTTTATAAATCTGCTACAAAAGTAAAATAACTTTCCTGAAAAATAATAGAAAGAGTTGTGCGTTATACATTGAATATATTTATTTTTGCTTTTTATCATATTACTCATTTGAAAATATATTTATGGCTTACAATCAAATTACCTTTTCAAGAGATGATTCTGCAAAATTTTTCAGAACACTTAATAAACGTGTAAATAAATATTTTAAAGAAAAAAATGTTGCAAAGACAGGAAATTGGAGATTATACTCCAAAGCCATTGTGATGTTTTCTTTATTTTTTGTTCCATTAATATTAATCCTTACAGTTTCTATGCCTCAATGGGTGCTATTACTTTTAACTATGGTAATAGGATTTGGTATGGCAGGTGTTGGCATGAATGTAATGCATGATAGTAATCATGATTCTTTTTCAAGTAAAAAATGGGTAAATAAATTAATGGGGAGTAGTATTTATATACTAGCAGGAAATGTATACAACTGGAAAGTTCAACATAATGTTCTGCACCATACATTTACTAACATACAAGGTCATGATGAAGATATTGATGCAGGTAGAGTGATTCGTTTTTCAAAACATGCAAAATGGTTGAAAGTTCATAAGTTCCAAAAATATTATTCTATTTTTCTTTATGGGCTATTAACTATAAATTGGGCAATAACTACCGATTTTAAACAAATGCGTAGTTACTTAAAAAGAAAACTATCTTATGGTAAGTTTCCAAATCCTGCTAAAGAATGGACTATATTAATTATCTCTAAAATAGTTTATTACCTCGTATGGATTGTCTTACCATTATTAATTTTGGATATAGCTTGGTGGAAAGTTTTAATAGGCTTTTTTGTTATGCATTATACAGCTGGAATGATTTTAAGTTTAGTATTTCAATTAGCTCATGTTGTTCCAAATACCGAAATGCCTTTACCTGATAAAGAAGGTAATATGAAACATACTTGGGCAGTGCACCAATTTTACACTACTTCAAACTTCGCTCCTACCAATAGATTTATTTCATGGTATACTGGAGGATTAAATCACCAAGTTGAACACCACGTATTTCCACACATATCTCATATTCACTATGGTAAAATTGCTAAAATTGTTAAAGAGACAGCTTTAGAATTTAATTTACCTTACAACGAATATAAAACGACTCGAAAGGCGATATTCGAACATTTCAAACAATTAAGTTCTTTAGGACATAAACCAGCAGTAGTTTCTGTTTAAGTAGTAATGAATACAAAATTATCAAAACGCGTTAATGAAATGGCAACCTCTGCCACATTAGCGATGGCAGCAAAAGCTCGTGAGCTTAGACAAGAAGGAAAAGATATTATTGGATTAAGCTTAGGTGAACCCGATTTCTCAGTTCCAGATTTTGTAAAAGAAAGTGCAATTAAAGCAATTAATGATAATTACCACTCGTACACTCCTGTTGACGGTTATGGTGAATTAAAACAAGCAATTATCACAAAATTTAAACGTGATAATCAACTTGATTTTGAACCTTCTCAAATTGTTGTTTCAACTGGTGCAAAACAATCATTGGCAAATCTTGCCATGGTGTTATTAAATGAAGGAGACGAAGTACTTTTACCTGCTCCTTACTGGGTAAGTTATAGTGATATTAGCAAATTAGCTGGTGGTGTCCCTGTAGAAATTCCTACTTCAATTGATACAGATTTCAAAGTAACTCCTGAAGAATTAGAAGCAGCGATTACACCCAAAACTAAAATGATAATTTATAGTTCTCCTTGTAACCCAAGTGGCTCGGTGTATTCGAAAAATGAATTAAGAGCTTTAGCAGATGTGCTTGTAAAATATCCTAATATTATCGTAATTAGTGATGAAATATATGAGCATATAAATTACGAAGAAGGCCATACTTCAATGGCGATCTTTGAAGACATGAAAGACAGAACTGTTGTAGTAAATGGCGTTTCTAAAGCCTATTCTATGACAGGATGGAGAATTGGATATATTGGCGCTCCCGCTTGGGTCGCTAGAGCTTGTAATAAAATGCAAGGTCAAATTACTAGTGGAGCAAATTGTATTGCACAAAGAGCAACGATTACTGCTCTTGAAAATCCTCCAAGTAAAATACAATATATGGTTGATGCCTTTAAAGAAAGACGTCAACTAATACTTAATTTAATAGCAGATATTCCAGGTTTTAAAGCAAATATACCTCATGGCGCATTTTATGTTTTTCCTGATATTTCTTATTACTTCGGAAAAACAATCGATGGTATTAAAATAAATTCTGCTTCAGATTTTTCATTATTTTTATTAGAATATGCAAATGTTGCTACCGTTACTGGAGAAGCATTTGGTGATCCAAATTGTATTCGAATTTCTTATGCTGCTTCAGACGAAAATATTGTAGAAGCAATGTCTAGAATTAAAAATGCATTGAAATAACTTATCTAAACTAAGCTTCCCATGTACACTAGTTTTAACGAATGTGAATCGAAAGAATTATTACCAGGCTTTATGGTTCAATTAATTCATACCGAATCACAAACATTCGCTTTATTTAAAATTGAAAAAGGAGCTACTTTACCTGAACATTTTCATATCAACGAACAAGTTTCACAAGTACTTGAAGGAGAATTCGAAATAACTATTGAAGGCAACACTAGAGTATGTAAAGTTGGTGATATAGCTATCATGAAATCCAATGCAGTTCATTCAGGAAGAGCAATTACTAATTGTAAAATTTTAGACATCTTTACTCCTGTACGTGAAGATTTAAAATAATTATCTATTTCTCCAGAAAAAAGGTGTGAAAAGAATTAGAACTGTAAACAATTCTAACCTACCTATTAGCATTAAAAAAGAAGACCACCATTTTGCCAAATCTGGCAATGCACTATAATTATCTACAGGACCTAAACTTCCTAATGCAGGGCCTACATTTCCTAAACTTGAAGCAGCACCACCTAATGCAGTTTTAAAATCTAGTCCTATTAATGAAAATACTAACACCCCAATTATAAAGGAGAGCAAATACAATATAAAAAAGGCAAGGATATTAAATACAATAGGCTGCTGAACGGCTCTAGTATTGTAACGAACAGGTAAAATTGCATTAGGATGTAACGTTCTTTTAAATTCTAATATTCCATTTTTGATTAACAACATATGTCGCACAATTTTCACCCCTCCAGAAGTTGATCCAGCTGAACCACCTAAAAACATTAGCCCGAAAAACACCATTGTTAAGAAAGGTGTCCAAACTGTATAATCTGCACTTACAAAACCTGTTGTAGTTACGATGGCTAACACTTGAAATAAACTATGTCGAACAGCGCTTTCAAATTCTCCCCACACTAATGGGTGAGAAACACTTGAATTAGTAATATCCGCACCAAAATATATTATTAATGAGGAGACTAACGTAAATACTATGATGATAATAGAATAAAATCGAAACTCTTCGTCTCTAAATATTTTACTGAATTTAGTTTTAAATGCAAAATAACTAAGTACAAAGTTGGTACCTGCTAAAAACATAAAAACCATAATTATATATTGTATCATAGGTTGATCATTCCAAAATGCAACACTAGCATTCTTAGTTGAAAATCCACCAGTACTTAATGTACTCAACGAATGATTCATTGCGTCAAATAAATCCATTCCTGCTACTTTCAGTAAAATCGTTTCAGCTACTGTATAGCCAACATAAATTAGCCATAATCTTTTAGCTGTGTCTGCAATTCTTGGATGTAATTTATCTCCGCCAGGTCCCGGTGCTTCAGCTGCAAAAAGCTCCATTCCTCCAATTCCTAATAAAGGTAAGATTGCAATTGCTAACACAATAATACCCATTCCTCCTATCCAATGTGTAATACTTCTCCAAAACAACACTCCTTTTGGTATACTTTCAATATCATTTAAAATTGAAGCACCCGTGGTTGTATAACCACTCATTGTTTCAAAAAAAGCGTTAGTAAAACTTGGAATTGCACCTGAAAAAATATAAGGTAAAGTACCCACCAAAGACATGAATACCCAACCAAACGTTACAATTACATATCCATCTCTTTTACAAAGTTCTTTTTTATTTACTCTCGTTGCTAACATAATAGCACCACCAATAACTAATGTAACAGTACCCGCTAATAATATTTCTTTTCCAACGCCATCCTTGTAGATAAAACTGATGATTGAAGACAATAACATAAAACCTCCATTAACGGTAATTAGAAGTCCCATTAAATGAAAGATAATTTTATAATTAAGCTTTACTGAAGATCTCATTATACAAAAAGTGTTTCAACTTTTTTAATAGATTGAGGAAGACAACAAACTACAATTCTGTCACCACTCAATATTTTAAAATCACCTAAGGCGATTAATCCTATTCCATTTCTTATAACACCACCAATTATTGCAGATCTTGGGAATTTTAAATCACGAATAATTTTATTACAGACTAATGAAGTTGGAGTAACTTCAAATTCCAATATTTCAGCATTCATATTATTAAGTTTGGTCATTGCAACAACCTCCCCTTTTCTTATATACCTGAATATATTATTTGCAGCCAATAATTTTTTATTAATTAAAGTATCTATTCCAATTGATTGTGATAATTGAAAATAATCCATGTTTTCAACTAATGCAATTGTCTTTTTTACTCCTTTTGATTTAGCCACCAAACAAGACATAATATTAGTTTCGCTATTTCCAGTTACAGAAATAAATGCATCCATATCTTCAATAGATTCTTCTTGCAACAACTCTACATTTCTTCCATCACCTTGAATCACTAGGCAGGTTGGTATAAAATCAGCTATCTCAAAGGCTTTCTCTTTACTTTTCTCAATTAGTTTTACTCGAAAATTATGTTTACAGAGTTCTCTTGCAGTTTTAAAACCTATTTGACTTCCACCTAGAATCATTATATTTTTTAATTCTTCACGTACTTTTCCTGTTAATTTATATATTTCATCAACTCCTTTTTTTGTTGTAATGAAATATACTTGATCTCCTTCTTTAAATTGAGTATCTCCTCTTGGTATTAAGGTATATTGAGTCCCAAATCGTTGAATGGCAATAGGAACATAATCTAAATCTTCATGTAATTCGGCTACTTCTCGAACCGTTTTCCCTACAAAGGCTGTTGTTCTACCTAAAATAAGACCAATCATAATAAGTGCTCCACCTTCAAATTCGAAAGTATCGTTAAATGCACTTTGATTCAGAAGCAATTCAATTTCACTTGCCGCAAGAGATTCAGGAGAAATTAATTCATCGATTCCAATTTTTTCAAAACCTACTTCATCTTTATTTTTAATAAATTCAGTATTTGAAATTCTAGCAATGGTTCTTTTTGCACCTAATTGTTTTGCTAAAACACAAGCAGTTATATTTGTTGTTTCACTTGAGGTAACTCCAATTAATAAGTCTGTAGTTTTAACATTTGCATCTTTTAATACTGAAATAGAAGTTGCATCTCCTCTAACAACTCTAATATCTAAATGAGAATCTGCATAAGTAAGTGACTCTCTATTAGTATCTATTAAGGTTATATCTTGTGACTCGAAAGATAGTAGTTTAGCCAAATGAAATCCTACTTCACCAGCTCCAGCAATAATTATTTTCATGTGTCTCTATTTATTGTTTTTATCAGACACATGCTGTTCGCTATTAATCATTCCTTTAAAAAATAAAAAATTTAACATGCTCGTTTCATAACAATTTGTACGCAATGAGTGGTACAAAGGTATAGAAATTTAATATAAGTAATTCTTTTTTTTATAGGTCATCTATTTTTAATAATCATCGTATTGAAACAAAAAAACCGTAATTTTGAAGCCGCTTTAGATTATGGGAAAAAAAATTACACCTTATAGAGATTCAACGCTTAACAAAAAAGAGCAAGTTGAAAAAATGTTCGACACAATTTCAGGTAACTACGATGGACTTAATCGTGTTATTTCATTCGGAACAGATATTAAATGGAGGAAAAGAGTGTTGAAATTAATTCAAAACAAAAATCCTAATAGCATTCTCGATATCGCTACTGGAACTGGAGATTTAGCAATTAAGTTTGCTGAAAAGACAAATGCATCTAAGGTCGTAGGGCTAGATTTATCTGAAGGAATGCTTTCTGTGGCAAAGGCTAAAATTGAAGGGAAGTCATTTTCTGAAAAAATTCAATTTATAAAAGGTGATTCTGAAGCATTACCATTTGAAGATAATTCATTTGATGCAATTACTGTTTCTTTTGGTATAAGAAATTTTGAACACCTAGAAAAAGGGCTTTCTGAAATTTACAGAGTATTAAAACCACAAGGAATATTTATTATTTTAGAAACATCTGTACCAACTAAATTTCCTGTGAAACAAGGGTATTATTTTTACTCAAAAACACTGTTGCCAGTTATAGGAAAGATTTTTTCAAAAGATAAAGTAGCTTATACCTATTTAAGTGAAAGTGCTGCAGTTTTTCCTCATGGAAAAGAACTTAACAATATTTTGCAAAAAATTGGGTTTATAAGTGTGGAAAATAAACCTCAAACTTTAGGTGTGGCAACCATTTATACCGCAACGAAATAATTATGAAAAATTTATTTTTAATTCTCTCTTTATTATTTTTAGCTGAAAGTGCTCAAGCACAAATGTTTAGCAAAGAAAAATTAACCAATCAAGAAAATTTTGACAAACGATTTTTAACATGGGGTTATTTTTTAGGCTTAAATAGCTATGATTTTAAATTTGACTACAGAAATCAATTTGAAGATGAAAACACAGACGTTGTAGTTAATGGAGAAGTAGGTTTTAATGTTGGGTTAATAGGTGACATGAGAATTAATGACCATGTAAACCTACGTTTAGAACCAGGAATTATCTTTACAAAAAGAGATCTAGTTTTTCCTAGAATTGCAGAAGAAAAAGATTTTTTAAGAGAAGTAAAATCTACATACATTCATATTCCTCTATTGTTGAAACTTTCAACAAAACGTATTAATAATATTAAACCTTTTATTATTGGAGGAGTTTCAACTTCAATAAATCTTTCAAGTAATGAAACCAACCCTGAAGATAATGAGCAAGGACAGTTTAGAATGACCAAGAACACTTCATATTATGAATTAGGTTTTGGTATTGACTTCTACCTTTATTATTTCAAATTTACTCCATCAATTAGAGGTGTATTTGCATTAAGCAATGAAATTGTTTACGACAATGATAATAACAGTCAATGGACAGGCAACATAGATAATATGTTGACAAGAGGTGTTTTTCTGAATTTTACTTTTCAGTAGATCGTTTAAATTCACTTAATAGAATAGAGGTTGCCATTGCAACGTTTAAGCTTTCTGTTTTTTGTAAACTTCCAAATTTTGGTATGGTAATTCTATTTGTTAATAGGTCCATAATACCTTCTGAAATACCTTTACCTTCATTCCCTACTATAATGATTGCATCTTGCGGCAATACTTTAGCATAAATATTTTCGCCATCCATTGTGCCTCCAAAAACTGGAAGGCTTGTGTTTTTAACGACTTTTAATAGATCAGTATAAACTACATTTACTCTTGAAATTGAACCCATTGTTGCTTGGATAACTTTAGGATTATAGCAATCGACTGTATCTTCAGAACAAATAATTTGGCTCACACCAAACCAATCACATAATCTAATAATAGTCCCCAAATTACCAGGATCTCTAATTGCATTTAAAGCAACAATTATTCCTTCTTCTGAAATATTTTTTTGTTTCGGAATGTTAAATACTGCTAATGAAGAATTAGCATTTTTCAAGAAACTAATTTTTTTTAGCTCATTTTTTGAAATAATTTCAATTGAATTAGAATTCAAAGCTGTTCCTTCAAGTGCAAATATTAAATGTATCTCGAAATTTGCATCAATTAATTCATTTATAACTTTAGGTCCTTCTGCAACAAAAAATCCAGAATTATCTCTGTACTTTTTTTGTTGTAAACTCGTTATTAATTTTATTTGACTTTTACTTAGCAAAAACTTGTATTTTTGAACAAGAAAAATATAACTTGAACCGACGCCTCACAAAAATATCATTATTTTTAGTATTAACGACACTTTTATTTTCGTGTGATGCTGTTAAACACTTAAAAGGCGACGAATACTTACTTACGAAAAACACAATTAAGGTTGACAGTAGTAATATTAAAGATGATAAAGTTTATAGTCAGCTTTATCAAAATCCTAACCCTAAGGTATTTACGATTCCTTTTGGATTACACATTTACAATCTTGCAGATCAACACCCTGATTCAACTTATCAAAATTGGCTTCATAAAAAACCTAAACGTGAAGATCGTTTAATAAAATTCCTTTCAAAAAAACAAGTAGATAAACTGGGTAGAAGTTATAGCGCATTTAACAAATGGCTACAAAAATCTGGAGATGCTCCAGTCATTATTGATGAAGATAAAACTGAAAAATCTGTAGAACGACTTAAAGATTACTACTATAGTTTTGGTTGGTTTAACAGAAAAGTAGATTATACTATTGAAAAAACGGATAAAAAAAGAGCTTCAATTACGTATAACATCACACCTAACAAACCCTATTTAATTGATTCTATTTCAGAAAAAATAAGTTCACCGATAGTAGATTCATTATATAAAATGACTAAGAACCTATCCTTTATAGAACCTGGAAAGCAATTTGCAACGAATGATTTTATTAATGAACGGGATCGCTTGACCTTACAGTTTAGAAATTCTGGATTGTATTATTTTGACCAAGATTATGTAGGTTTTGATGCTGATACTGTAAATACAGGTCACAAAGTAAATATTGATTATGTAATTCCGGATAGATCCTTTACAAAAAACGATACTGTTTATACTGAGCCATTTAAAGTACATCATATAAGTGAAGTTAGAATTGTAACCGATTTTTCATTCGCCAACCGAAATAAATCAATTGTAGATTCAACTTCCTATAATGGTTATAATCTTTTTAGTTATGACGAATTAAAATTTCGACCAAATGCAATTACTGATGCAATTGCAATAACACCTGGTGAAATATTCAAAGATATTGACCGAACATTAACTTACAATCAAATTGGAGATTTAAGGATATTTAAATATCCAAACATAAGCTATCAAGAAGATCCTAAAGATTCAACCGGAACAGGTTTAATTACAACGATTTTACTTTCACCTAGAAAAAAATACACTTTCGATGTTAATTTTGACACTTACACTTCTACCATTCAGCAATTAGGAGTTGGTTTTAGTACTTCATTTTCAATTAGAAATGTATTTAGAGGCGCAGAAATATTAGAAATATCTGCTAGAGGAAGCATTGGTTCTTCCAAAGACGCCGCAGATAGTGAAAGTTCATTTTTCAATATATCGGATGTTGGTGGTGATGTAAAATTATCTTTCCCAAGAATTCTTTTTCCAATAAAAACTGAACGTTGGATTCCAAAATACATGTCCCCATCAACTACAGTTAGTATGGGAATTAACGTTCAAAACAATATTGGTTTAGATAGACAGAACATTAATGCAGCGTTTAATTATCGTTGGAAACCTTCAAAAATTGTTACAAACCAATTGGATTTAATGAATGTTCAATATGTTAGAAACTTAAACACAGACAATTACTTTAATGTGTATCAAAACTCATTTAATCAATTAAATGATATTGCACAATTAAATGAAACCAATAACCCAGGTAGTATAAACCCAGATTACTACACAATTGACACTAACAACGACATTAATCTTTCCATTCCTAATGGTGCTAATAGTTTTATTTCTGAAGCAAAAGAAGGTACTATTACTGGAATTCCTAAAACATCTACCGATTACGAAACGATTCGAAATATTGATGAGCGAAAAAACAGATTAACAGAAGACAACTTAATATTTGCCACCAGTTTTGCTTGGACAAGAGATACGCGCGAAAATATTAACGACAATAGTTTTTCAAGAATTCGTGGAAAATTAGAGTCGGTTGGAAACTTACTAAGGGGTATTTCAAACATTGCAGGATTAGAAAAAAACAACAACGGAAATTATAATATTTTGGGGGTTACCTTTTCGCAATATGTAAAAGTGGAAGGTGAGTATATTAAACACTGGGATTTAGATCACAATAATATTTTAGCTTTTCGAAGTTTTGCTGGAATAGCAATTCCTTATGGCAATAGCAATAGTATTCCTTTTACTCGCAGTTATTTTGCTGGAGGCGCGAATGATAATAGAGGATGGAAACCATACGATTTGGGCCCTGGAAGTAGTGGTAGTATCAATGAATTTAATGAGGCAAATTTAAAATTAGCTTTTAATGCTGAATATAGGTATACAATTATAGGAGCCATTAAAGGTGCCTTTTTTGTTGATGCTGGAAATATTTGGAATGCGATGGATAATGTAGATGATGAAGCTTCTAGTTTCACTAGTTTAAGTGATCTTCAAGAAATAGCAGTAGCCTCAGGAATAGGCTTAAGATATGATTTTGGTTTTTTTGTATTACGCCTAGATGTAGGGTTTAAAACCTATGATCCTGCAAGAGTTGAAGGTGAAAGATGGTTTAAAGATTATAATTTTGGTAACGCTGTTTATAACATAGGTATTAACTATCCTTTTTAACACATTTATTTATTATTTTTGCTTAAAATTAAACTTAATGAGTCATTCAATACAACCTGGTGTAGCAACTGGTAAAGAAGTTCAAAAAATACATCAATATGCAAAAGAAAAAGGTTTTGCATTACCTGCTGTTAATGTAATAGGATCAAGTAGTGTAAATGCTGTTTTAGAAACTGCTGCTGCCTTAAATTCTCCTGTTATCATTCAATTTTCAAACGGAGGGGCACATTTTAATGCTGGTAAAGGACTTTCAAATGAAAATCAAAAAGCTGCAATTGCAGGTGGTGTTGCAGGAGCAAAACATATTCATGAATTAGCTAAAGCATATGGAGCAACAGTGATACTTCATACAGATCATTGTGCTAAAAAATTGTTGCCATGGATTGATGGATTATTAGATGCAGGTGAAATTCATTATAAAGAAACTGGGAAACCTTTATATAGTTCTCATATGATAGATCTTTCCGAAGAACCTATCGAAGAAAACATAGAAATTTGTAAAAGCTATTTAGAAAGAATGTCTAAAATAGGCATGACTTTAGAAATAGAATTAGGAATTACTGGTGGAGAAGAAGATGGTGTTGACAACAGTGATGTAGACTCTTCTAAATTGTACACACAACCTGAAGAAGTTGCCTATGCCTATGAAGAATTAATGAAAGTAAGTAATCAATTTACAATTGCTGCAGCTTTCGGAAATGTTCATGGAGTATATAAACCAGGAAACGTAGAGTTAACTCCTATAATTTTAAAAAATTCGCAAGAATTTGTTCAAAAAAAATACAATACAGAGCATAACCCAATCGATTTCGTTTTTCACGGTGGAAGTGGATCTACACTTGCTGAAATTAGAGAAGCAATTGGTTATGGCGTTGTAAAAATGAATATAGATACAGATTTACAATTTGCATACAATGAAGGTATTCGTGATTATATGAATACAAATATTGACTACCTTAGAACCCAAATTGGTAATCCTGAAGGAGATGAACTTCCTAATAAAAAATATTATGATCCAAGAAAATGGTTGCGTGAAGGTGAATCTACTTTTAGAAAAAGATTAGAACAAGCATTTGAAGATCTAAACAACGTAAATACATTATAACCAAAATTATAAATTATGAGTTGGTTTAAAAGAACTAAAAAAGGAATTCAAACTCCTACAGAAGATAAAAAAGATGTCCCTAAAGGACTTTGGTATAAATCCCCTACTGGAAAAGTAATAGACACAAAAGAGTTAGAAAAAAACTTTTATGTGAGCCCAGAAGATGGGTATCATGTTCGTATTGGAAGCAAAGAATATTTCGAAATATTATTTGATGATAATAAGTTTGATGAATTTGATCAGGGAATAACTTCTAAAGATCCTTTAAAATTTGAAGACACAAAAAAGTACACTCAACGTCTTAAAGATGCAACCGAAAAAACAAAACTAAATGATGCTGTAAGAACTGCTGTTGGTAAATCTATGGGAGAAGATCTTGTAATTGCATGTATGGATTTTGGATTTATCGGTGGATCAATGGGAAGTGTTGTAGGTGAAAAAATAGCTAGAGCTGCTGAATATTCATTGAAGAATAAAATTCCCTTTATGATAATTTCAAAAAGTGGTGGAGCTCGAATGATGGAAGCTGCATTATCTTTAATGCAATTAGCTAAAACAAGTGTAAAGTTAGCGCAGTTAGCTGAAGCTAAAATTCCTTACATCTCTTTATGTACAGATCCAACAACAGGTGGAACCACTGCTTCATTTGCAATGTTAGGAGATGTTAACATAAGTGAACCTGGAGCACTAGTTGCTTTCGCAGGACCTAGAGTTGTAAGAGATACAACAGGAAAAGAATTACCCGAAGGTTTTCAAAGAGCTGAGTTTTTACAAGAACATGGCTTTTTAGATTTTATCACACATCGTAAGGATTTAAAACTAAGAATCAATCAATATTTAGATTTAATTTTAAATCGACCACTTAGAAAAATAAATGCATAATAAAAAAAGCTACTCAAATGAGTAGCTTTTTTTATTATATAAATTATCTGAAATTTTAATTTTATAAAAGAATCGGATACTCTTCTCCATTAAAAATAAGTGTAGCATAATTATCACATTCCCCATCACCAAAATCAATTGTTGCCGTAAGAGATTGTTGTGAAAAATCTATACTACCACTAACTACATAAACACATGATAATTTTCTAATTAATGGTAAAACAACCTCTCCACTTCTTGAAAATCCGTTTGAAAAATTAGTTTCCCAATTACCTGTTACACTATATACATTATCTATCCAGGTACCACTACCAACTCCTTCAGTCCATTCTGCAACTCTATTTCCCACACGAACAGCTGTAATATTAGTGGTAGATAAACTTACCGTAATAGTTTCGTTAACTGTAGATTGAGGGTTTCCATTATCGTTCTCAATTTCGCGTAACACAGTTCCCCCTCCTGAAACTCCATGAGTATTAAATGTAAAATCTTCATAATTATAATAAATTGTCCTTGCACCATTTACAATGGCTCCATATTCAATATTTATTTTACCTGAAACAATACTACTATTACTTAAGGTGCAAATTTCACCAAAATCTAATGTAATCATTCCTCCTCCTGCTCCATCAGGATTAATTGTGATTGTAGTACAATCTGTAAAAAATGACCCCATCAAAGATCTTCCTTCCTCAGATTCTACATATCCGTTTTCCATTATTTGAAGTGAATTTTGCACAACATTATCTACTTGAGCTGCTCTTGTTGAATCTTCTGAAAAAATATTCTCATCTTCAATAGTATCATCATTATCATCACTACTACAGGAAATAAATAATACACTTATTATAAAAAAAGTCAATAGTTTTGCTTTGTTTTTGAACACTTTCATATTTCTTTAGTTTAATTATTGATAATACTATGACTACAAAAACGTAAAAAAGTTTAAAATCATACGTAAAACAATAAAAATTACTATTATTCTAAATATTATTAATAAGATTTTGTATTTTTGCCGCCTGATTACCATAGCGGTAGTCTGTACATAAAAATCATTTAAATAAATATTGGAATGTATTTAACACCAGAAAAAAAAGAAGAGCTTTTTGCAAAACACGGAAAATCAAAAACCGATACCGGTTCTGCAGAAGGACAAATTGCGTTGTTTACACATCGTATCGAGCACTTATCAGGTCATCTTAAAAACAACCACAAGGACTACAACACAGAACGTTCTTTAGTAATGTTAGTAGGTAAAAGAAGATCTCTTTTAGATTACTTAATGAAGAAAGATATCTTAAGATATCGTGCCATAGTAAAAGAATTAGGATTACGTAAGTAATAATTGAATGGGGCTTTATGCCCCATTTTATTTTATATTACTTAAAAGTTCTGAAATTAATTTCAGAAAAAATAGAAAAGCTACCTATAGGTTTTTCATTGGTCATATACCAGTTGTTCTTTGAATTTATGCTAACAGAAAATAAATTATTTTTTGTTTGAATGAAAGAAAAAAAATAAGCATAGCCATTGCTACGGTTTCTTTTTTGTCTTGAAATACAAGCGAAAATGAATAGATTTATGTAAGTAATTTCATGGAATAAATGGTATAACTACACACAACAACACAACCGCGTTCGATCATACTGTTCGGACGATGACCAAAGTATAATCTGTCTACATATTGTAGACAAAAAAACAAATTATGATTCCAAAAGTTTTTAAAGAGGTCATAGACCTTGGTGATGGAAGAGAAATTTCTATCGAAACAGGAAAATTAGCAAAACAGGCACATGGATCTGTTGTTGTACAGTCAGGAAAATGTATGATGTTATGTACAGTCGTTTCCAATTACAAACAATCACCAGTTGATTTTTTACCACTAACGGTAGATTATCGCGAAAAATTTGCAGCCGCAGGTCGTTATCCAGGCGGTTTCTTCAAAAGAGAAGCAAGACCTAGTGATGGTGAAGTATTAACTATGCGTTTAGTGGATCGTGTATTACGTCCATTATTCCCAAAAGATTATCATTCAGAAGTACAAGTGATGATCCAATTAATGTCTCATGACGAAAACGTGATGCCAGACGCTATGGCTGGATTAGCTGCTTCTGCTGCGATTCAACTATCAGATTTTCCTTTTGAATGTGCAATCTCTGAAGCAAGAGTTGGACGTATAAACGGTGAATTCGTTATTAACCCAACTAGAGCTCAATTAGCAGAATCTGACATCGATATGATGATTGGAGCATCAGCTGATTCAGTAATGATGGTTGAAGGTGAAATGGATGAGATTTCTGAAGAAGAAATGGCTGACGCAATTAAATTTGCACACGAAGCTATTAAAGTTCAATGTGCAGCTCAAGTAAAATTAGCAGAAGCATTTGGTAAAAAAGAAGTACGTGAGTACGAAGGAGAAAGAGAAGATGCAGATTTAGAGAAAAAAGTTTACGATATGGCATACGATAAAGTATATGCTATCGCAAAAGCTGGATCAGCTAAACAAGAAAGAAGTGCTGCATTTACAGAAATTAAAGACGATATTAAAGCAACTTTTTCTGAAGAAGAATTAGAAGATTTTGGTGATTTAGTTTCTAAGTATTACAGAAAAGCAGAAAAGTCTGCTATTAGAAACTTAACCTTAGATGAAGGTTTACGTTTAGATGGTCGTAAAACTGACGAAATTAGACCAATTTGGTGTGAAGTAGATTACTTACCATCAACACATGGTTCTTCAGTATTTACTCGTGGAGAAACTCAAGCATTAGCTACTGTTACTCTAGGAACATCAAGAGATGCTAATAAAATAGATATGCCATCTTATGAAGGTGAAGAGAATTTCTATTTACATTATAACTTCCCTCCTTTTTGTACAGGTGAAGCTAGACCATTAAGAGGAACATCTCGTAGAGAAGTTGGTCATGGAAACTTAGCTCAACGTGGTTTAAAAGGAATGATTCCTGAAGATTGCCCTTACACAGTAAGAGTTGTTTCTGAAGTATTAGAATCTAACGGTTCGTCTTCTATGGCTACTGTTTGTGCTGGTACAATGGCATTAATGGATGCTGGTGTACAAATGACAAGACCTGTTTCTGGTATTGCAATGGGATTAATTTCTGATGCAGACTCTGGTAAATTTGCTGTATTATCTGATATTTTAGGTGATGAAGATCACTTAGGAGATATGGATTTTAAAGTAACTGGTACTGCTGAAGGTATTACTGCTTGCCAAATGGATATTAAAGTTAAAGGACTTTCTTACGATGTATTAGAATCTGCATTAGCACAAGCTCGTGATGGTCGTTTACACATCTTAAGTAAATTAACAGACACTATTGCTACTCCAGCTGAAAGTGTTAAGGATCATGCGCCAACAATGGTTACGCGTAGAATTCCTAACGAATTTATTGGTGCTTTAATTGGACCTGGAGGAAAAGTAATCCAAGAAATGCAAAAAGAAACTGAGACAACTATCGTTATTAACGAAGATCCAGTAACTGAAGAAGGTATCGTAGAAATTTTAGGAGTTGGTAGCGAAGGGATTGATGCTGTTATGGCAAAAATAGATTCTTTGTTATTTAAGCCTGAAGTTGGAAGTGCATACGAAGTTAAAGTAATCAAAATGTTAGATTTTGGTGCTGTAGTTGAGTACATGGAAGCTCCTGGAAATGAAGTATTATTACATGTTTCTGAATTAGCTTGGGAACGTACAGAAAATGTGAGCGATGTTGTAAACATGGGCGATGTTTTTGATGTAAAATACTTTGGTGTTGACAAACGTACTCGTAAAGAGAAAGTTTCTCGTAAAGCTTTATTACCTAAACCTGAAGGTTTTGTTGAACGTCCACCACGTGAACGTAATGACAGAAACGACAGAGGAAGAGATAATCGCGGTAGAGATAATAGAAACCGTGATAACAAAAAAAGAGATTAGATAATAATTAATTTTTATAGTAAAAGCCTCCCCTTTTGGGAGGCTTTTTTATTTCTATTAAATACTCACGCAACTTTTCAAAACTTTTTAGACTACCTTTAAAACAACCAGAATCTTTCAATATGAAGCAGACATTTTTTTTACTATTTTCTTTATGCACACTGTTAATTTCTTGTAGTGAAGATGATAATCCTCAAATCGAAAACCCTCCGTTAGAAATTGGAGATGAACATCAAGGAGGTATTATTTTTTATATAGATTCCACAGGAGAACATGGACTTTTATCTTCAACAACAGATCAAAGTGATGGAGCTTCATGGGGCTGTATTGCAACAAATTTTCCGACTGCTCAAAATATTGAAATAGGCTCAGGTAAAGATAACACCCAAGCTATTGTTGCAAATTGTCTTGAAGAAAATATCGCTGCTAAAATTTGTACTAACTTAGTTTTAAATGGGTTTGATGATTGGTTTTTACCTTCAATTAATGAATTAGAATTAATGTACACCTATAGAGATAGTATTGGTGGTTTTAACGAAAATAATTTTTCAACCTATACAAGTTCCTCAGAATTTTCACCTGTTGGTACAGGAGAATATTTAAATTGTTGGGTATATGATTTTGGAACAGTAGAAATTATACCAGAAGTTAGAAAAATAAACTCTAATAAAGACAATCAATTTAAAGTAAGAGCAATTCGTGAATTTTAATCAAATAAACATTTTAGATTGGAATTAAAAGACCTAATTACTTCATGTAAAAAAAATGACCGAAGAGCTCAACATGAGTTATTCCTTCGGTACAGGGTCTCTTTGTTTAATATTTCTTTGAAATATTGCAGAAATAATAAAGAAGCTGAAGATAATTTACATGACGCCTTTATTATAATCTTTCAATCAATTAAAAAATATAATGACAAAGGCTCATTTGAAGGCTGGATGAAACGAATAACCATCAATAAAGCAATTGACAAGTTCAAAAAAAATATAAAAAGCTCGAAAGAGCTTCCTTTAAATTTAAAAGATGATAACATATATTTAGAAGATGAATTAAAAATATCTCTTGATACTTTATTAAAGCTAATTCAAGAGTTACCAGATCAGTACAGGTTGGTTTTTAATTTATTTCAGTTAGATAATTATTCTCATAAGGAAGTAGCACAATTGTTATCTATTTCAGAAAATACCTCAAAATCTAATTATCACAGAGCAAAAATTATTTTAAGAGAAAAAATTTCAACCCTAAACAATCCCAATCTTAAAAAGAAAATATCATGAAGCATAAAAAAGACATAGGAAAACTTATAGAAAATACGCTTCAAGATTCAAACTTCACTCCAAATAATGAACTTTGGAGCAAAATTGATGACAGTTTAGATCGTAATTTCAAAAAAAAGAAATTGTTTTTGCTTTATTTTTCTATTGCAAGCTTAGGATTCATTTTTGTACTATTCGCTGTTGTAAATCAAAAAGATAACTTAACAGATAAGAACAATAATAATACTCTAAATGTTTCAGATGAAATTACAATTCAGAAAAAAAAATCATTACAAAGTAATAATATTTCAGGAAATACTTTTAGCAAAATTGACACATTAAACAAAAAAGGAGAAACAATTGATACTACAAATATTGTTAAAGCAAATACTTCAGAAAAATTAAAAAGGGATAAAAAATATAGTTCTGAAACAAAAGTTACATCCACTTATTATTATAGTAATAGTAAAAAAGAGCAAATAATCACACAAGATTCAAAGGTTATTGATAGTATTTTACAACCTAAAGATTCAGTTTTAATCAATAAAAAGCTTATTAAATTAATTTTAAATGATTCTATTTCAGGTATTTAAAAAATTTTTAAACTATTTTGTAACATTTACTCCTCTTTTTGCGTATAATAATGTAGGCAAGTAAAAAACAGCTTGCATTTCTTAAATGAGACAACTTAAAATTACCAAGCAGGTTACTAACAGAGAAACCGCTTCATTAGACAAATACCTTCAAGAAATAGGAAAAGTTGACTTAATTACCGCAGACGAAGAAGTAGAATTAGCACAAAGGATTAAAGCTGGTGATCAGATCGCTTTAGAAAAATTAACGAAAGCTAATTTACGTTTTGTTGTTTCGGTTGCTAAGCAATATCAAAATCAAGGATTAACACTTCCTGATTTAATTAATGAAGGAAACCTTGGTCTAATTAAAGCAGCACAGCGTTTTGATGAAACTCGTGGTTTTAAATTTATATCATATGCTGTTTGGTGGATTCGTCAGTCTATTTTACAAGCCTTAGCAGAACAGTCAAGAATTGTTCGTTTACCGCTTAACAAGATTGGTAGTATCAACAAAATAAATAAAATGTTTGCTTATTTAGAGCAAGCGCATGAACGTCCACCTTCTGCTGAAGAAATTGCAAAAGAATTGGACATGACGATAAATGATGTTAAGGAGTCAATGAAAAACTCTGGACGTCACGTATCGATGGATGCACCTTTAGTTGAAGGAGAAGATTCTAACTTATACGATGTACTTCGTAGTGGTGAATCTCCAAATCCTGACAGAACACTATTACACGAATCTTTACGTACTGAAATTGAACGAGCGTTAGAAACTCTAACTCCTCGTGAAGCTGATGTAGTACGTTTATACTTTGGTTTAGGCGAGCAACACCCAATGACTTTAGAAGAAATTGGTGAAACGTTTGACCTAACTCGTGAACGTGTTAGACAAATTAAAGAAAAAGCAATTAGAAGATTAAAACATACTTCTCGTAGTAAAATCTTAAAAACATACTTGGGATAAATTAACTCCCGTTACAGTAACAAACAGTATATTCTGTGAATTCAGAATTCTCATACTGTTCGTTTTTTGATTGATGAATGACCTCCGGCTGATTACCGGAGGTTTTTTCTTTAATTAAGTTTCTTGTTTTAGACACTCTAAATTTATTAGTACTTTTGCATTTCAATTATACACAACAAACTAATTCTCCTTTTTGGGCATTATTATGAGTAAAACTCTTATCGCACCTTCAATTCTTGCAGCAGACTTCGGAAATCTACAACGTGATGTAGAAATGGTTAATAATAGCCAAGCAGATTGGTTTCATCTAGATGTTATGGATGGAGTATTTGTACCGAACATTTCATTTGGAATGCCAATCATAAAAAGTATTGCAAAACACGCAAACAAAACATTGGATGCTCATTTAATGATTGTTGATCCTGATCGTTATATTAAGACTTTTACAGATTTAGGCATTGATTACCTAACTGTTCATTATGAAGCGTGTAATCACCTTCATAGGACTTTACAGGCTATAAAAGCTGAAGGTATGAAAGCAGGTGTTGCCTTAAACCCACATACCAATGTAAATTTATTGGAGGACACCATTAATGATATTGACCTTGTTTGTATTATGAGTGTGAATCCTGGTTTTGGCGGACAAAGTTTTATTGAAAATACCTACCGTAAGGTGGAGCAATTAAAAGAAATGATAGTTAGAAAAAATGCTTCGACTCTTATTGAAATTGATGGAGGTGTAACTAATAAAAATGCAAAGCAATTAACTGAAGCTGGTGCCGATGTATTAGTTGCTGGGAGTTATGTGTTTCGATCTGAAAACCCTAAGGAAACTATTAAGAACCTACACGAATTACTAGCATAAAAGTACTTAAGAGGTAAGCTTTTATAATAATTAACCCCTCTTCATTTCGTAATTTTCATTACTATCATTTCTAAAAGGATTTAAAATCCAAATACACAAAGGTTCGACATAATTGGGCAAAAGTTCTTATATTGCTTTACAGTTTATTTATACTGTCGTATATCTCCTATTATGTATTAGTAAATTTTTCATTTTTTAATAGTCAATGGGATTATATGACCTCAATTATAATGAGTGTTTCAATCTATGCAATTGGGTATTTTATGTTTAAACAACCTGAAGTTTTTGACGGTGAATTTTACTCCAATTTATTTCTTCCTATTAAAAACAAAAATGAAACCTTTGAAACATAACTTCTGAATGAATTCTATAAATATTTAACGAATTATATGAACAATGAAAGTTTAGTTTTAAAAGGTTCATTTAATTAAAATGGACCTTTTTAATAATGTGCAAAATTAAAGTTGAGTAGTTTCTGTGTATGGTTATAAAGTTGAGGAAAATGTTCTTTAAACTCTGAAGGTGATTCAATAAAGTATTCAGCTAAAACAGCTAAAAACTCATATTGATTCGTAAAAGCATAGGCTCTAAAAAACCTAGTTTCATCCAACTTATTTTTCACCTCTTGATTCGTTAAGTGTTTTAAAATATTCTGAAATTGTTTAACCAACCTTGAAGAATCTGTATCTCTACTCTGTTTGGCTTCTAATTGCATTGCATGCATAAACTCATGGATCCCTAAGTTTTTATTATCATCGGTAATTCTGTATCCATGTTCAAAATCCTTCCATGAAATCACTAATGCTCTACCTCTCGGATTGAACTCTCCAATATGATATGCTTCATTGGTATTGCTATAAAACTGTCCTGGATAAATTAGTATATGCTCAATTAAGCCATAATTAAAATTTTTTCTTCCGAAGCTTAACATACAGCCAATGGATGCAACAAGAACTTCCATACGTTCAGTTATTTCGATGTTTTCCCTTCCTACAAACTTTTTATTTTCTAAAAACAAAGAGATACGATGTTGAAATTGTCGCTTGTGCTTTTTAGATATTAAATTATAGAATTCAAATTCTTCTTTTAAGATTTCAATTTTAGAATCTGAAAGTTTCTTGTACACATAATAATGCCTAAACAAAGGTTTGTCGAAAGCCCCTGCATACCATGTTTCAAAAACTCTAAACAAGAAGAATAAAAACCCTGCAAATACAATTGCATAGCCATAAGGTGCAAGCCACAAGTAGTTTTCATCGTATTGTAATAGTAGCATCATAGAAATTGGGGTACTAGTAATATTGAAACTAATTTCAATATCAATACTATTTATTAGAAACAAAGAGTCAATCTAGTTTAGTATCAATAAATTAACTAAACAGAATTAATTTCTATTTAAAATGCTCAAAATATACCAGAAAAGTAACATTAATGAAGCAAACAAACCTAAAGAAGCTGCTACATATTGATCTTCACTGTATTTATGTACCATGTTTGAAGTCTGATATAATATAGAACCTGAAGCTAATAACACCATCCCAACACTAAACCATAAACCAAGGTTAAAACCAAATAATGTTCCTGCGATTATTAATCCGAGGGCAATAAAAAATCCTATTGCCAATCCTGATTTCATAAATGAAAAATCCTTCTTAGTTAATAATACAACAGCTGAAAGTCCTGAAAATAATGATAAGGTTAAGATTGCAGCTTGATTCAAAATATCTAAACCTCCATCTTCAGCGATCATCATTGACATAAAAATAAGTGGAATAAAAATGAAAGCTTCAGCAACTACATAAAGTAACAATGCTAGGTATTGTTTCGATTTATCATGGCTACTTATCGCCATACGTTCAGCATAACTTGTAACTAACATAAATCCTCCCAACATTATCAACCACAACCATCCTTGAGTTAAAGAAAGTGCAAATTCTAATAGGGGTGGAATTTGAAAAAATATAGTTTCTACCAAAATAAAAAGTAATACTGCAAATGCTAAATGTGTGTATGTCTTTTTATAAAAAGCAACTTTAGCATCTTCTGCCAATCCACTTACTATTCTATGTTCTTGAACCTGTTGCATTTCTTCCATATTCAATTTTTTAAATTATTCTATTATCTGAACAAATATTGTTCCTTTATTTTTTGGCACTATCGCCTATAAAATTTTGTGATTTATTCTTAAACAACACATTAAAAGTAGTCAAACTTCCATAACATCTTGTAATATATTGTTGCAGATCAATTTTATCTTGATCTTCAAGTGTTTTACTCGAATTAATCTTTTGCTCCATTACTCGTAAACGATCACGAAGCATAACTATTTTATGAAAAAATGTTTTGATTGGAATTTCTTTGTCAGATAAATTACTGTCATTAGGTCTTAAAATTAGAGTTCCGCCTCGCCATTTATCTGCAATAGGAACAATTTCACTAACATCGCTCCATTTTTTAAGCAAATCTCGAAGGCTATTTTCTATTTCATAAAAACTTACCGTATCAACCTCATCTTCAACTGCATCAAGCACTTCAAAATCACTATCAACTTCAATGGTCTCTAATCCATTTTCTATAAATGTAACCCAATACATTGTTGAAGTTACATTGGTTACTACGCCCTTTCCAAATTCTGAATGATTGATACGAGAACCTATTCCTAAAATTTTATTCATTTAATTATAATTATTTCTGAAAGAATAAAAATACGTTATTCGTTATTCTGAAAAAAATTATTTTTCAGTTTCATTATAACATTCATATGAAGAAGACACTTCTTCAGAAACAGGTAATGGAGAAACATAAGGTATACCTAAGCCTAAACCTCTTAAAATAAAAAGTAAACCAATACAAACAACAACAACAGGAATTACTTTTCGAATATGCTGACGTACTTTTCCTGACAAAAAATTTCCGAAGTAAATAGCGGTAGTCATTAAAGGAATGGTACCAACTCCAAAGAGCAGCATGTATAAACTGCCTTGCAAAGCATCGCCTGATGCAAGAGATCCAAATAATGCCATATACACCAAACCACAAGGTAGAAATCCGTTTAGAAATCCGATAGTTAAAAAGGTATCTGGAGTTTTCTTTTTTAATTCTTTTCCTAAAGCATTTTTCACTTTAGAGATTAACTTATAGAGAGGTTTTGAGAAGTTATATTTATTAAATGTTTTATAAGGAATTAATACAATGATGATCATTAAAATTCCTATAATTATAGAAAGCTGTTGTTGTAAACCAAACAGATATAGACCTTTTCCAACGAAGCCAAAAAGCAATCCAATTAAGCTATAAGCAAAAAGTCTTCCGAAGTGATAAATAAATATCTGACTAAACTTCTTTACATTATTGGTTCGGTCAACAGGTAACATAAAGGCAATAGGACCGCACATTCCCACACAGTGAAAACTACCTAATAAACCAAATGTAAGTGCAGAAATTAACATGATTAATACCTAATCTTATCTCTATAAAGATAAGGCTTTCCTTCGTATTCCCATTTAACATTTATGTTCCAACGACCTTCTAACAAACGTTTGTCAGGTATGAGCAAATTTGATTCAGATAAGACTATTGGTAAGTCAAAATCCAGTTGCTTATTAGAAGGTCGATATAGAAACACATTTCCTTTTATTTTATTTGCATCTAAATTTTCTGGGAACATTATTAAATATCCTTCAGAGGTTCTTTTAGATTGTACTTTTATTGAAAGTTCATTAGCGTTTTCTTCAGCATCAATTTCATCTTGATATTGTAGTTCATCTTGATAATAATCTTTTGTAACTAAATCATGATGACTACTATTTACCATGGTGATTACTAAAAACAAAATAAACCCAATAAAGATTACAAAACCTATAACTATTCCTGTTCCCCAATTAATTTTCATAAAAAAGTGTTTTATTTATAACTTCGAGGCCCTAAAAATGCAGTGATTGTGGTTTCAATTAATTGTTCTCCACTATACACTCCAATTTTTAATTTATCTTTATCTCCACTTAACGCAGAAGCATTTACTTCAACAAATAGAGTTCCCTCAGAAAGTCCCTGTGAAGGTACATCAAAACTATCATGACTTACTACTTTAATAGTACCCTTATGAGACATTAACTCGAAAGTAACATCATCTATTGTTTCAGAAGTTTTATTAATAAGTTTAAATGTATATACATTACTAATTATATTATTCTCTTTATGTTCGTACAATTGTCCTGGTAATCTTAATATAGTTGCTTCGACATCATTTCTTAAAAATAACATTCCAGCTAACACTCCAATTAAAATAACTAAAACAGTTGTATATCCTTTTAGTCTTGGAGAAAAAGTAAATTCCTTTTTCTTTTCAATATTGTCTTCACTTGCATAACGAATTAACCCTTTAGGAAGGTCAACTTGTTCCATCATATGATCACAAGCATCGATACAGGCGGTACAATTAACACATTCTAATTGAGTACCGTTTCTAATATCAATTCCAGTTGGACATACATGAACACATTGAGAACAATCGATACAATCACCTTTACCTAATTCAGATCTATCTTCATTTTTTCTGAACTTCGCTCTACCTTCTTCTCCTTCTCCCCTTTTATGATCGTAAGCTACAATGATAGATTTATTATCAAGCAATACTCCTTGTAACCTACCATAAGGACAAGCTATGATACATACTTGTTCTCTAAACCAAGCAAAAACAAAGTAAAATAAACCCGTAAATATTAATAATGAAATTAATGTACTTACATGGTTTGCTGGGCCATCAGTGATATAAAAGATAAGTTTATCACTTCCTATTAAATAGGCTAAAAACACGTTAGCTATAAGAAAAGAAATGATAAAAAAGATGATCCATTTTAATACTCTTTTTCTAATTTTCTCGGCATTCCAGGGTTGTTTGTCTAAACGTATTTGTTTTCCTCTATCTCCATCAATCCAATATTCAATTCGTCTAAAAACCATTTCCATAAAAATGGTCTGAGGACACATCCACCCACAAAATATTCTACCAAATGCAACTGTAAAGAATACAATAAACACCACTCCTATAATCATCATGATTACAAAAATGTGAAAATCTTGAGGCCAAAATGGAAAACCAAAAATATTAAAACGCCTTTCTAAGACATTAAACATTAAAAACTGGTTGCCATTTATTTTAAGAAATGGTGAAGCAATTAAAATGATAAGTAATAAATAACTTACCCACTTTCTATATTTATAGAAGATTCCACTTGGCTTTTTTGGAAACAACCAAGCTCTTTTACCTTCTTTATTTATAGTACCTATTGAATCTCTAAAATTATCGTCCATTACAAAGTAATTGTGTTAAGGTAAATTTACCTTTCTTGAATAATACGTTATTATATTTCAAGACATTAGTGAAAATAAATTACTTGGTTGAATAAGTTAATTTTATTTAAATACTATGTTTTACTCTGAAGCTTCTTCTTGAGCTGGCTCTTCTGTATCTGGATTTGTTTCTTCTGAAGAAGCACCTTCTTCTACCCATACATCTCCTTCAGCTGCTTTTGGGCTTGCTGGCGTTGTACCTTCAAAACCTAATAAGTAACTCGAAACTTGAGCAATTTCAAGAGGTTTTAATTCAGATTTCCAAGCAACCATACCTTTACCATCACGACCACCTTCAGAAACAGTAGTAAATACATTTTTAATACCACCCCCTAAAATCCAATTTGGATCTGTTAAGTTTGGTCCAATACCTCCACCACCATCAGCTTTATGGCAAGCTACACAGTTATCTGCAAAAATTGCTTTACCAGCGGCAAGATCACTTTCTTCAGTTAATAGTTCAACTGTAGAAGCATCTACAAGGCCTTTAGCTGTTTTTTTGTATTCTGCTATATCTAATTTAGCTTGAGCTACTTCTAATTCATATTCTTCAGTAGTACTAACACCATCAAACACATGGTATCTAGCTAAATACACAACTCCAAATACAATTGAGATATAGAATAAATATACCCACCATGGTGGTAATGTATTATCTAATTCCTTTATGCCATCATAATTGTGATCTAATATAATATCTGCTTCCTTTTCTATTGGTTTACTTCCTAATAATTTATTATAGGTAGTTTTAAACCAAGAAAATTGGTTTTCTTTTTCAAGAGCTTCAATTTCTAGATAGCGTTCTTTAGCATCTGCATTTAAAGATTTAAATAAAATCGCACGCATTGCGCTTACTGCAATTTCAATAGCAATTGCAAAAATTAATAATACGCCTAATACAGCCCAAATAATTGGATGCTTTTGAATTGCCCACTGATCTCCAGAATCAACAGTCACCTCAAACAAAATAAAGGCTACAGCTAAAAATAGTAATACTCTAATTAATGATGAGAATGTTTTCATAATACTTGGTTGTTTTGATCTTTTTCAAATGGAATGTTACTTACTTCGTTTACATGAGATTTCTTCATCGTAAATACCCACCAAAATAGGCCCATAAAAAAGATGAAAAATATTAATAGGGATATGATGGGGAAGATTTCTACCCCATCAATATGTTCTAAATGTCCTTTTACAAATTTTAACATAGTCTTAAATTAAAATTAGTTTGCTTCTTTAATTTTTATATCTGTTCCTAAGCGTTGTAAATAAGCTATCATTGCAACTACTTCTCTATCTCTCATATCGACAAATTCAATTCCATTTTCTTTAGAATATTTTTTGTCCTCTTCATAGATTCTTGCAAAATCAGGATCATTATATAAATTCTTTTCAATTTTCAGCCCTTGTGCTGCCATTGATTCTTCAGCATTAGCTATATCTTCCTCTGTATAAGGAACTCCAAGAGTCACCATCGCTTCCATCTTTCCAGTAATATTAGATCGATCATGCTTATTTTCAATCAACCATCTATATGAAGGCATAATTGAACCAGCTGATGTTGTTTGAGGATCGTAGAAGTGATTTAAATGCCAGTTGTCTGAATATTTACCACCAATTCTAAATAAATCTGGTCCTGTACGTTTAGAACCCCATAAGAATGGATGATCATATACATACTCTCCCGCTTTAGAATACTCTCCATAACGTTCTACTTCAGATCTAAATGGACGAATCATTTGAGAGTGACATCCCACACAACCTTCACGGATGTATAAATCACGTCCTTCCAGTTCTAATGGAGTATATGGTTTCACACTTGTAATTTGTGGAATATAATCGTCTACTATTAATGAAGGAATAATCTGAACTGCACCTCCAATAAGTATTGCTATTGTAGCGTAAATTGTAAATTTAACAGGTCTTCTTTCTAACCAAGAGTGGTATCCTTCATTCGCTGTTCTATGTTTAGTAACTTTTTCTAATGCTGGTGCTTCAGCTAAATCATCAGTAACTTTAGATCCAGTTTGTATAGTTTTAATTATGTTATAACATAAAATCAACATACCAATTAAGAACATAGTCCCTCCAATAGCTCTCATCCAATACATAGGAATGATTTGATTTACAGTTTCAAGGAAGTTACCATACACTAAAGTTCCGTCAGGATTAAATTGTTTCCACATAGAAGCTTGTACAAAACCTGCAACATACATTGGTAATGCATAAAGGATTATACCTAATGTTCCTATCCAGAAATGGAAGTTAGCTAACTTTAATGACCAAAGTTTGGTTTTAAATAATCTTGGAATTAACCAATATACCATACCAAAGGTCAAGAATCCATTCCATGCTAATGCCCCTACGTGAACGTGTGCAATAATCCAATCACTAAAGTGAGCAATTGCATTTACATTTTTAAGTGAAAGTAATGGTCCTTCAAAAGTTGACATACCATAACCAGTAATTGCAACTACCATAAATTTAAGTACAGGATCTACACGTACTTTATCCCAAGCACCACGAAGTGTTAATAATCCGTTGATCATACCACCCCAAGATGGAGCTAATAACATGATTGAAAAGGCAACACCTAAATTTTGCGCCCAGTCTGGTAATGCAGAATATAATAAATGGTGAGGTCCCGCCCAGATGTAAATAAATATTAATGACCAAAAGTGTACAATAGATAATCGATATGAATATACTGGTCTATTTGCTGCTTTAGGAACAAAATAATACATTAAACCTAAAAATGGTGTAGTCAAGAAAAATGCTACTGCATTATGTCCATACCACCATTGCACTAGTGCATCTTGAACACCTGCATATGCAGAGTAACTTTTCAATGCACTTACAGGAAGCTCCATACTATTAACAATATGAAGAACTGCTACAGTAACAAATGTTGCTAAATAAAACCAAATAGCTACATAGATATGACGCTGTCTTCTTCTAAGGATTGTCCAGATTAAGTTGATTCCAAAAACTACCCAGATTAAAGCAAGCCAAATATCAAAAGGCCATTCAAGCTCAGCATATTCTTTAGAAGTAGTATATCCTAACGGCAAAGTTATGGCTGCACCTACAATTAATAATTGCCATCCCCAAAAGTTTAAATTACTTAAGGCATCACTAAACATTCTTGTTTTAAGCAATCGCTGTGTTGAGTAATATACCCCTGCGAAAATAGCATTCCCTACAAAGGCAAAAATCACAGCATTTGTGTGTAAAGGTCTTAATCTACCAAAACTTAACCACGGAATACCGTCGGTCATGTTTGGAAATAAAAACATAAATGCCAGTATTAAACCTACTAGCATCCCTACAACTCCCCATACTAGGGTTGCATAAATAAACTTTTTTACGATTTTATTGTCGTAATAAAATTGTTGTACATCCATAATTAAATTTGTTTTTCTGTGTTGGTTGTATTTTTATTTTCTACTTTTTTTATTATTTCGTCTTCAAAAAGCATTCTTACAGAAGGAGTATATACATCATCAAATTGTCCTTTTTTTACCGAGAGGATAAAAATTACAAAAAAGAAAATTGCTACTATTACACTTACTGTTAATAGTAAATAAATGATATTCATACCTAACCTGAATTTATTACAAAAGTAAATTAATTTTAATACTCCAAAAAATGATAATTATCAGTTTCTAATTATTTTATAGATCTGCCAATTACATTTGTTGATATCGTTGTGAAAATTACAATACTAATAGAACTCAAAGGCATTAATATTGCTGCAATTACTGGCTCTAATTGACCTGTTACAGCAAAATAAAGCCCCGTTATATTATACATAAATGAGAGGATTAAACTCCATTTTATCACATTTATCGCTTTTTTTGTAACACTTAAATATTTTGACAATTTTTTAAAGTTTGTTGCATCTAATATTCCATCACAAGCTGGAGAAAACACATTAATGTTTTCAGAAATAACAACACCTACATCACTTTGTGCTAATGCTCCTGCATCATTTAACCCATCACCCATCATTAAAACTTTTTCTCCTTTCTCTTGAATCTCTTTTACAAAATCTAATTTCTGTTGTGGATTCTGATTAAAAAGTAATTTCGCATTTTTTGGAAGTAACGCAGACAATCGTTCTTTTTCACCTTCATTATCCCCAGAAAGAATCACTAATTTTGAATCTTTTAATTCTTTAAAAACTTCAGACAAACCACTTCTATAGGCATTTTTCAATACAAAATACCCTTTATAGTTTTCGCCTATACTCACATGAACTGTTGTCAATAAATCTTGTAAATTTTCCCTTTTTCCAACAAATGAAGAAGATCCAATCTTAATAACTTTAGTACTAAATGAAGCATTAATTCCTTTTCCTAATACCTCTTCGAATTGGTCTAAAACAATCGTTTCTTTCACAGGTAGGCTTTCATAAATTTGCCTACTCAAAGGATGATTCGAAGCTCTTAAAGCATTATATAAAAGTTGTTCTTCAGAATCTATTAAAGCATCACCTTTATAAGATATTTCACTTTTTTTATTAGTTGTTATTGTACCCGTTTTATCGAAAATGATTGTTGATATTTTTGTGAGTCGCTCGATAACATTTGAATTCTTTAAATAAAACTTCTGTTTTCCAAAAATTCGTAGCATATTTCCTAATGTAAAAGGAGATGCTAATGCTATTGCACATGGACAAGCGATAATAAGCACTGCCGTAAAAACATTTAATGCTTTCGAAGCATCAACATATAACCAATAGGCAGTAGCTACAAATGCAATGGTCAAAACTGCAACTGTAAATCGTTTACTAATACTGTCTATTAAAGATTGATAAGCCTTAACTTTATCATCCTTAAAGGCCTCATTACTCCACAATTGTGTTAAATAACTTTGCTCTACAGAGCTTAAAACTTCAATTTCAATAACTCCTGATTTTTGTTTTCCTCCAGCAAATAATTTATCTCCTGAAATCTTTTTTACAGCTTCTGCTTCACCTGTCACAAAACTATAATCAATCAATGCTTTATTACTTATTAATATACCATCTACTGGAATCAACTCCATATTTCTGATCAATAATCGATCTCCTTTTTTTATGTCATAAATCTGAATGGTCTCTTCTTTCTTTTCTGAAGTAATTCGCGTTACCGCTATTGGAAAATATGATTTATAATCTCTTTCAAATGATAAAAAAGAATAGGTTCGCTGTTGGAAAAATTTTCCTAATAATAAAAAAAAAATAAGACCTGTTAAACTATCAAAAAAACCTGAGCCTAAATCGAGAATAACTTCTGCAGAACTTCTTACAAATAACACAGTAATCCCGAGAGCAATGGGCACATCTATATTTAACATTTTTGCTCTTAATCCCTTAAATGCAGACACAAAATAATCCCAACCCGAATAAAAAACAACAGGAATGGAAAACACTAACATAAGCCACCTAAATACGTGTTTATATCGTTCTAACCAAAACTCACTGACTTCAAAATATTCAGGAAAAGAAAGAAACATAATATTCCCAAAAGCAAAACCAGCTACTCCTAATTTATAGATAAGTTTTCTATCTATCGCTTTTTTTCCTGAGCTATAATCTTCTAATGAAATATAAGGTTCATACCCTATAGAACTTAACATCAATACTAATTGTTTCAGGGACACACTATTATTCAAATAAGTAATTCTCACTGTTTTCTTCGGAAAATTAACTTGTGAACCTGTTACTGAAGCATTTAACTTATTAAGATTTTCTAGTACCCAAATACATGAACTACAATGTATATTCGGAATATAAAGTGTAATGATTTGATGTTTATCATCATTAAAATCTAACAACTTCGTAGCTATTTCTTGATTATCTAAAAAATCGTATTTATCTGAAATTTCTGAAGGTGTAGATCCTGGAGCATTTTGAAAATCATAATAACAAGTAAGGTCGTTTTCAGAAAAAATCTGATATACTGTTTTACAACCATTACAACAAAATGATTTTTCATCATATTGTATAGTTTCTACGTCACACTTATCACCACAATGATAGCATGTTGAATGTTCTTTTTTATTGCTCATTACCTGATTGCAAAGGTTCAATTTAGTGAAATATTAAAACATGACTATTATCAGTTTACCTGTTTTTATTGTAACTTTGCAATATGAGCTTTTGTGAAAAATGTATCGTTCGAAAATTTAGTGGTTTAAAGACTTTAAACACAGAAGAATTAGAACAAATTTCAAAAAATAAAACTTCCCTTTCTTTTCAAAAAGGAGAGTTAATTTTTGATGAAGGAGAATATTTAAAAGGTGTTTACTGTGTTCGTCATGGAATATCGAAACTCACTAAATTAAGTTCCAACGGAAAAGATCAAATTATAAAATTTGTTTCTAATGGTGAAGTATTAGGACAGCGTTCAACAATTGCAAATGAACCTACTAACCTCAAAGCCATTGCACTTAATGACATGGAAGTTTGTTTTATTCCTAAAAACTACTTTTTAGAAAACATTAAAAAGAATCCTCGTTTTTCTATGGAAATGCTTCAGGATTTAGCACACGAATTAAAAGAAGCAGATGATGTTATTGTAAACATGTCTCAAAAACCAGTGAAACAACGTATTGCTGAAACGATTCTTCACCTTGAAAATAGCTTTGGGTTAGACGAAGAAGGGTTTTTATTAATACGACTTTCAAGAGAAGATATTTCTAACATCGTTGGTACAGCTACAGAATCTTGTATCCGCTTACTTTCTACTTTAAAAAAGGAAGGTTTAATTTCAACTTCAGGAAAAAGAATCATGATAACAAACAAAGAAACACTTCAACAAGTGGCTGAAGGATTAAACCATTAATCAATTCTTTTTTTAAATCACATTATTCCTTAAAATTATACTTTTTAGCTAGTTGAATTACTCTAAAAAAGATATTTTCTTAATATCTTTAGAGAGTTTTCTTATAAGCCATGAATGAAAAGTTAATTTCTAAAAAAAAGCCAGCTTACCCAATTACAAACGCGCTCTCTAATTACCTTACAAAACACGGGAGAAACATTAAAATTCCTGTGTATTATGACGATTTATTGCGTTTTCAAGGAGGAGTCGAAATATATGACAAAGACGGCAACGACACTCTTTGGTTGAGCACCTACTATGCTGAACAAGAAAGCAAAGAAATAGAATTAAGTTTAAAAAAGATGTATGCCATTTTACATGGTGACGGTAGTAATTCCAGTCTGCCTTTTCTTAGTATAGATAGCATCGATTTTTGCACTTTTGGTAACACAAAACCATTTCGAATTAAAGTTAGAAACATTCTTAATGATAATTATGTATTCCTCTATATAAAAAAAGCAGATGCTTCAAGAGTATATGGATTAGAATTAGAACATATTTTATCTCCTAATCATATCAATTTTCTAGTTCATAAGGATACTTTAATTGAAGAACATATTACAGGAATTCCTGGTGATCATTTTATTGAACATGAATTAAAACACTGTTCTATTCAGGATAAAAAAACAATCGCAAAAGAGTTTGTCAAATTCAATGAACGTTGTTTTGTACGCCTTTTAGGAGATATGCGTTCCTATAACTATGTGATGGTTTTGACCCATGATTTTGATAAAATTGAATACCGAATAAGAGCTATTGATTTTGATCAACAATGTTTTGAAGGTAATGCGAAAGTATATAAACCTCAATTTTTAAAAGAAAACAACGAATTAGTCGAAATGACTCTTGACTTACTTCAGAAAGGATCTATCGAACAATATAAAAAAGAAGAACGATCCCTTTTAGCGAAAAGAGCTGTTAATGGAAAATTTAGATTATCTGAATTATTAAAATGCATGCGAAATGATACTATTTCTACTCCAGAAAAAGTAATTCAGCTTAAAACAGATTTATTTGATTTAACCAAAGACATCAAATTTAAAAAATCATCAAACATGGGCGAGATTTTGATAAGTGCCCTTGAATATGTTATAAGGAATTATAAAAACGAAAATCCATATATAATCGATTAAACAATAAAAATAGACGCATGAAAATAAAAAAGGTCTTAGTTGCCAATCGTGGTGAAATTGCAATTAGAGTGTTACGAGCTTGTACCGAATTAACTATTAAAACCGTAGCTGTATACACCTACGAAGATCGATATTCTCAGCACCGTTATAAAGCTGATGAATCGTATCAAATTGGTAAAAACAACCAACCTTTAAAACCTTATTTAGATATAGAGGAGCTAATAAATTTAGCCAAATCTAAAAATGTAGATGCTATTCACCCTGGCTATGGCTTCCTTTCTGAAAATTCAGATTTTGCAAGAGCATGTGCTGAAAACGACATTATCTTTATTGGACCTCAACCTGAAGTTATGGATGCTTTAGGCGATAAAATTACAGCTAAGAAAATAGCTATAAAATGTAAAGTTCCAGTAATTGAAGGCAACAAAAAGAAACTAACATCTTTAAAAATTGCTCTTTCTGAAGCTAATGAAATTGGTTATCCACTAATGTTAAAAGCTGCCTCTGGTGGTGGGGGAAGAGGAATGCGAGTTGTCCGCAACCAAGAAGATTTAGAAAAAAACTTTGATTCTGCTAAAAATGAATCTCTTAATGCTTTTGGAGATGACACCATGTTTTTAGAGAAATATGTCGAAGATCCTAAACATCTTGAAGTACAAATTGTAGCCGATAATCATGGAAATATTCGTCATTTATTTGAACGTGATTGCTCTGTACAAAGACGTCACCAAAAAGTAGTAGAAGTTGCTCCTTCGTTTAACGTATCTAAAAAAGTAAAAGAAAACCTGTATGAATATGCTATAGCTATAGCAGAAGAGGTGAATTACAACAATATTGGTACCGTCGAGTTTTTAATAGACAAAAGTGACAATGTATACTTTATTGAAGTAAACCCAAGAATACAAGTTGAGCATACTGTTACCGAAATGGTCACTGGAATTGACTTAGTTAAAACTCAATTGTTTGTTGCAGGGGGATATAAATTATCTGATAAACAAATAAAAATATATGAACAAGATACTTTAGCCACTTATGGTTTTGCTTTACAATGTAGATTAACTACCGAAGATCCTGAAAATAATTTCACTCCAGATTACGGAACAATTACTACGTATAGAAGTGCTTCAGGTATGGGAATTCGACTAGATGCAGGTAGTATCTACCAAGCTTATAATGTGAGTCCGTTTTTTGATTCGATGCTTGTAAAAGTTTCAGCCCATGGAAGAACATTAGATGGCGCTGTACGTAAAATGACGCGTGCTTTAAAAGAGTTCAGAATTAGAGGAGTAAAAACAAATATTTATTTCCTTCAGAATGTAATTCAACATGAAACTTTTAAAGAAGGAAAATCTACGGTGAATTTTATTCAAAATACACCTTCCCTATTCAAAATAAAATTATCACAAGACCGTACTTCAAAAGTGATCAATTATTTAGGTGAAGTAATTGTAAATGGAAATCCAGATGTAAAATTTGTAGACGAATCTAAAGTTTTTAGAGACCCTAAGGTTCCAAGCTTTAATCATTTTTCAGAATACCCAAAAGGAACTAAAGATTTACTTACTGAATTAGGTCCTGATAAATTCTGTCAGCTAATTAAAAACGATACCAAAATACATTATACCGATACGACTATTCGAGATGCTCATCAATCTCTTTTGGCAACAAGAATGCGATCTTATGATATGTTGAAAGTTGCTGAAAGTTTTGCAAAAAACCATGCTAATACCTTTAGTATTGAAATGTGGGGAGGAGCTACTTTCGATGTGTGTTTACGTTTTCTAAATGAAAGCCCTTGGACACGTTTAAGAGAGCTTCGGAAAGCCATGCCTAACATTTTATTTCAGATGCTTTTAAGAGGTTCGAACGCGGTTGGTTATAAAGCATATCCTGATAATTTAATTGAAAAATTTGTAATTAAATCTTGGGAAAACGGAATTGATATCTTCAGAATTTTTGACTCATTAAATTGGGTGAAAGCCATGGAACCTAGTATCAATTATGTACGTAAAAACACAGGAGGAATTGCTCAAGCTGCTATAAGTTATACCGGAAATATTTTAGATCCTAGTCAAACAAAATACAACCTAGCTTATTATACGCAATTAGCAAAAGATCTTGAAAATGCAGGTGCTCATATGATTGCTATAAAAGACATGGCAGGATTATTAACTCCGTATGCTGCTTCTGAAATGGTTGCTGCTTTAAAAGACACGGTGAAACTTCCAATACATTTACATACACACGATACTTCGTCGATACAGTCTGCTACTTATTTAAAAGCGATTGAAGCAGGAGTTGATGTGGTTGATGTTGCTTTAGGAGGATTGTCAGGATTAACTTCACAGCCCAATTTCAATTCGATGATTGAAATGATGAAATACCATGAAAGAGCACATGATTTTGAAAGCAATAGTTTAAATCAGTTTTCGAATTATTGGGAAGACATTCGTGAGTATTATTATCCGTTTGAATCTGGTTTAAAATCGGGAACTGCTGAAGTATATCAGCATGAAATTCCGGGTGGGCAATATTCAAATTTACGTCCGCAAGCTACAGCTTTAGGATTAGGTGATCGTTTTAATGAAGTAAAAAAGATGTACGCTCAGGTAAATAAAATGTTTGGGAACTTAGTGAAAGTAACACCAAGTTCGAAAGTTGTTGGAGACATGGCAATTTTTATGGTTACGAATAATTTAACTCCAAAAGATGTCATGGAAAACGGTGATGAAATCTCTTTTCCAGAATCGGTGATCGATTTCTTCAAAGGAGATTTAGGGCAACCAACTGGTGGGTTTCCGAAGAAGCTTCAGAAGATAATTTTAAAGAATAAAAAGCCATATAAAAACAGACCAAATGCTCATTTAGAGCCTATTGATTTTGATGCTGCGTATAAAGACTTTCAGAAAAAATATCAAAAAGGATTTTCAAGAGATATAGAGTTTGAAGACTTCTTATCCTACAGTTTATATCCAAGAGTTTTTGACCAAGCACATGAGCAATACAAATTATATGGAAACCTTTCCATATTACCTACAAAAAATTTCTTCTACGGAATGAAACGCCATGAAGAAACCTTGATTGAGCTTGAACCAGGAAAGACTATCATTGTAAAACTGCTTTCTGTAAGTGATCCAAATGAAGATGGAATGCGATTGGTATTCTTTAAAGTAAATGGAGAAAACCGATATGTTGAAATCAAAGACAAATCACTCAACATTTTAAAAGAAGAGCACACTAAAGCCGATATAGAAGATCATGATCAAGTGGGTTCTCCTTTACAAGGAATGTTGTATAAAGTATTAGTTAAGAAAGGTCAAGAAGTAAAAGAAAACGACCCTCTTTTTGTGATTGAAGCCATGAAAATGGAAACCACTGTGACTGCTATTAAAGATTGCAAAATTAAATCACTTACCTTAAAAGAAGGCGATATGGTGAAGCAGGATGATTTAGTACTTACTGTCGAATAACATTAATAATATTCAAATTAAAAAGACCTTCAATTAATACTGAAGGTCTTTTTAATTATAAACATTTATGATAGAAATCATTGTTCATTTTACACGATAGATATAATTTTAACTTCTTGAAATTTTAATACATTTATTATGAAAGGTGCAATCATTTTCTCTACTAAATATGGAAGTACAGCTCAATATGCAAACTGGATAGGTGAAGCGACTGACTTACCTGTATTCAACATAAAAGACTCCAAAATTGATCTTTCTAAGTATGATTTTTTAATATTAGGAAGTCCCGTGATTTACTTCAAATTGACAATCCATAAATGGGTAAAAAAACACCTAACTGTTTTAGAAAAGAAACCTATCATTTTCTTTTCGGTTTCTGGCGCTCCAGCGGGTCCAAAACTTGATGAATGGATTGCTAAAAGCTTACCTAAAAACTTCATATTAAAAATGAAACATGTGGTATTAAGAGGAAGACAAAGACCAGAAGAACTCACATTCTTTGATAGAATGATGATGAAAATTGGAGGTTTTTTTAATAAGGATCCTCAAGCAAGAAAAGAAGAACTACAAGGGTTTGACTTAATGGACAAATCTAGTATTGATCCTATACTAAAAATGGTTCGAAAATTTCAATTATAAAGTTAAGTTAGCTTTTGTTATAAGCCGTTTTTATCTCGTTCTCAATATCTTCAAGATATATTTTGTCCATTGGATTTGAATAAGTGTCGGACATTTTTTTTCCAATAACGTAAAGTTTTTTAGCTTTTTCCAAACATGATTTATATTCAGTTGATTTGTTTAGGTTTAAATAAGCTAAAGCTGAATAATATTGATTTTCAGCTAAATCATTAGCTTCAGATTGTTTCTTAAAGAATTCAATTGCATTTTCAAATCTTTTCATTTCCAAATAGAGAATTCCGAGGTGTAAATAATCATAAGCTCCTACGAAATTTTCCTCCTCGTTTCGTTTTATCTGTGTTTCAATAATCTTAATAGCTTTTTCCTTTTCCCCGATTGCTTTGTAGCATAAACCTTTGGCAATGTTTAGGTGATAAGTTCCGTTTTGAGATTGCCCTATATCATAGTCAACTAAACTATCCAATTTTTCAATATCCGCGATTGCTCCTTTATAATCTCTAAAAAATTGATAACGGCACCAACCTCTATACCCTAAATGGTCGATTGGTTTATACTCAACTGCTTTGTCAATTAGCTTTTTCCATGTTACAAAATCTCCACTTTTTAGATAAGCTATTGATTTTGCCCAATAGGCATAGTCGAATGTTGGATCTATTTTTAAAGATTCGTCCAAAACAGTTTGATATTCTTTACTGAATTGGTAATAACCTTTTTTTTCCATTGCTTTTTTACAAGCTTCATATTTTAAGGTGTCACCATAATATTTGTAAGCATCGCAATTGGGTTGAGCAAATACATATGAAACCGAAAACAATACTAATAGTAAACTAAGATTTTTCATTAGGGTAAAATTTCTGTTAGTTGTCCATCTGTTATTTTAAAAATGAAATACATATAATAGTCAAAAGCAATCTCTCTTTCGTAAATTATATGCCAATTTTCAATTCCTTTTGTGATGTCTAAAAGTTGAGTTATAATTCTTTCATCAAAATTAAACTCTTGGTAATTGTAGTCTGATTGTAAAACCCTAAATCGTCCTGCTTTTCCATTGCAGTTTACAATAAACCTTATTCTAACAAAGCCATTTTGTTCTTTATCGGACAAAGGCTTGTATTTCGATTTGAATGTATTAAGTATCGTTGATTTTTCACCTTCATAAACTGGGCCCTCTCCTACATTGAAATATTGTAAGATTTTATCGTCTCCATTACAAACTTTAAATTCTGGTTTATCAATTTGATCATTCTGTTCGATATCTCCAACCCAACGTAAATATTCTTGTGTAGGTTTATTTTTTTTATCCGATTGACAGCTCGATAATATTAATAATAAAAAGGATATTGTTATAAGTAATTTTTTCATTCAGTCATTTGTTAGAATAGCTTACATATATATGTAAGATTTACTTTATCTGTTCGCTACGCTTGTATGTTGTAATGTTTAAACTAAGTTAACAAAAGAAAACGAGCTAGAGGAAAGAGCAAGTAATTAATTAAATACATTGACTGTAACAAACTTAATATCACACCTATACATTCAAGCAAGCTTAACCTATTATTTGAATTTCAAAACTAACAGGATTGCTATTGCATCCTGCAAAGCTCCGCTTTGAAAATAGAAAAGGAGAAAAATAATTCTTGAGCAAGCTTGATGTACTGTTTGGATTTGAAAACATACAGGATTGCTATCGCATCCTGCAAAGCTCCGCTTTGAAAATAGAAAAGGAGAAAAATAATTCTTGAGCAAGCTTGATGTACTGTTTGAACTTGAAAACATACAGGATTGCTATCGCATCCTGCAAAGCTCCGCTTTGAAAATAGAAAAGGAGAAAAATAATTCTTGAGCAAGCTCAAACTATTTTTCTCCTTTTCTATTTATTCGTGACCTCGACAGGATTCAAACCTGTAACCCTCAGAGCCGAAATCTGATATTCTATTCAGTTGAACTACGAGGCCA